>Ga0209345_10000225_pt1 | contig 78329 bp, 66 predicted proteins | sample Cruoilmetagenom7_FD_187294 | JGI IMG/M metagenome (GOLD analysis project Ga0209345, IMG submission 187294) | Oil polluted marine microbial communities from Coal Oil Point, Santa Barbara, California, USA - Sample 7 (SPAdes) (version 2) | ecosystem: Environmental > Aquatic > Marine > Oil seeps ... | reverse complement strand
GCATTGCTGCTGGCCCGACGCGAGTTGAAGGCAAGCAGCGCCGCCAGCGCAGCGCCGATAATGCCAGTCAGAAGCACCGCTCCCTCCGCAGAATAGTTCCACACGGCCGCGGGCACCGAGAGAACAAGCAGCGCTGCCGCCACGCCGAGTATCGCGGACAGTGCGGCGAAACCCTTTCCTCCACTCTGATCTGTCATTGTGATCCCCCTCAAATTTTTTGTTGATTGGCTTAGCCTAGATATCTCCGCCTCGGCGAACAAGTTCAATCTCTCTGGGTGACTGTCGTCTGCGGATCTTGCTATGACAATTGCCATGATGACACTTGCCGACGCCCGCGCGCTGGATGCCGCCGACCCGCTCTCCACCATGCGGGAACGTTTCGTGCTGCCCGAGGGCATCCTCTATCTCGACGGGAATTCACTGGGCGCCCTTCCCAAGGCGACCATCGCCGCACAGAAAGATGTGGTCGAGCGCCAATGGGGCACAGACCTTATCCGCAGCTGGAACAGCAACGACTGGATCGGCGCACCGCAGCGGATCGGCGCAAAGATTGCCAAGTTGATTGGTGCAAAGCCGCATGAAGTAATCGTGACGGACTCCGTCTCAGTGAACCTGTTCAAACTGATCATCGCTGCGACACGGCTGAACTCTGACCGCTCCCAGATACTAACCGAACCGGGCAATTTCCCAACCGATCTCTACACGGCTGATGGCGCGGCGGGCCTGCTGGCCGATCATATCGTTCATACGGAGCAGGCTGGTGATCTTGCCGATGCATTGGGGCCTGAAACGGCGCTGATGATGCTCACCCATGTCCATTACAAAAGCGGCGCCCGGCATGACATGGAGCTGCTAACCGAGGCAGCGCATGAAGCAGGCGCAGTGACGCTTTGGGATCTCAGCCACAGCGTTGGCGCAATACCGGTGGACCTCAACGGATGCGGCGTCGATCTCGCCGTGGGTTGCGGCTATAAATATCTGAATGGCGGGCCCGGTGCGCCAGCTTTTCTCTATGTTCGGGAAGATTTGCAGGATCAGCTCCGCTCACCCCTCTCAGGCTGGATGGGACATGAAGCGCCGTTCGAATTTCGCGATGATTATGCTCCAGCGCCCGGCATCAACCGGTTTCTCTGCGGCACACCGCCCATGCTGAACATGCTCGCGCTCGAAAGCGGCGTCGATCTGTTCGCCGATATCGACATGGGGGTGGTCGCCGCAAAATCGGCCGCCTTGTTTGATCTGTTCGCCGCACGCATTGAAGAGCGCTGCGGCGACCATGGGCTTCGGCTTATAACACCGCGAGACGCCGCACATCGCGGGAGCCATATCTCCTATTGTCATCCAGAAAGCTGGCCAATCAGCCAGGCGCTCATCGAACGCGGTGTCATCGGCGATTTCCGCGCGCCCGATATTTTGAGATTCGGCCTAACGCCGCTCTACACAAGTTTTGAAGATGTCTGGCAGGCGGTCGAGATATTGGGAGAGATACTCGATAGCGGCATCTGGCGGGATGACCGGTTCACAGAAAAAGCGGCTGTAACCTAGGCCGCGATACTAGCTCGCAGGCCGCTCCAGCACGACCGTCTCGTCACCTTTGAATTGCGCCCTCCGCACTTCCTCAAATCCGAACTTGTGGGCCAGCGCGAGCGAAGGCGCATTCCCAGGATCAATAACGCAGCAATACCCCCGGTTCGGAAGGTTGGCATCGGCCCAGTCCAAAGCGGCAGCCAGTGCCTCGCTCGCATATCCTTTGCCATGGGACCATGCGTCGAAAACCCAAGCCCCTTCCGGGATGTCGGGAAGCGGTGGATCGATCGGCCTCTCGAACCAGCTAAACCCAAGATTGCCTGCGATCCTGCCGCTCGCCTTCTCCTCGACTATCCACAGGCCATAGCCGAGCAATACCCAGAAACCGGGCATCCGGGCGAATTTATCCCAGGCCGCGCTGCGATCAAGCACAGCCCCGCCCATATGCTGCGTAACTTCGGGATCGGTAACCATCGCACAGAAACTATCGAAGTCCTCGCGGCGAAATTCGCGCAAGATAAGCCGCTCCGTTTCGATGCGCGGTGCAATGATAGCCTTATCTGTCATGCTCAACCTCCCGGTCTGCATGGTGTAAACAGCGCAGCACAATCGTCCACAAAAAACCCGCACCGGCCGAGGGGATGGCCGATGCGGGTTAAGGTAATCGCGAAGGTTCAGGGGATCGCGATTATGGTGGGTCGGTTAGGCAACCTGGCGCTCTGCGCCCCGGTTTTCGTCCAACCAGCGAAGAGTTTTTTCCGGCGTCGATTCGACATAAGGATCCTCGTCGGTGCCATCATCGTTGATACCCGGCTCTTCGAACCAGCCGACGATTTCGCCGTCTTCCACGATCATCGCATAGCGCCATGAACGGTCGCCGAAACCGAGATGATCCTTTTTGATCAGCATGCCCATACGGCGGGTAAAATCGCCCGAACCGTCTGGCAGCATCTTCACCTTTTCAAGGCCAAGATTCTTCGACCATTGGTACATGACAAAAGCGTCATTGACGGAGATGCAATAGACATCGTCAACGCCGAGCGCTTTGAAGTCATCATAATAGCGTTCAAAAGCTGGGCACTGCTCATTCGAGCAAGTCGGTGTGAAGGCGCCCGGCAGCGAGAAGACGACCGTGCGCTTGCCAGCGAAGAGATCGCCTGTCTTCACATCTTGCCAGCGGAACGGATTAGTGCCTCCCAGACTCTCGTCACGCACACGGGTTTTCAGGGTAACGTCGGGTACATTGCGTCCAAGCATTTCAGAAACTCCATTGATCGATTGTTTGAATTACTGAGCAACCAATGATCGAAACGCGTAAAGAATTCCAACGGAATTACCGATAGACAGTTAGTGGCATAATCGATGAATAGGTGTTTTTTGATCGACAAGACGAATTAATCGTCGATTAGACAATCGGGCCGTCCGCCCTGCCCTGCACGAACTGGTCGACATGCACATCGCCCGAACTTCGTAGCTCCGAAACCGGCCCAGACCAGATAATCGCGCCCTCGTAGAGCATCGCCACCCGATCAGAAATCTTCTCAACCGAACCCATATCATGCGTAATCGTGAGCGCCGTGATGCCAAGATCACGGACGAGTTCTACAATCAGCTTGTTGATGACGTCCGTACGGATCGGATCGAGGCCTGTGGTGGGTTCATCGAAGAAAATGATCTCGGGCCGGGGGGCAATGGCGCGGGCCAGCGCAACACGTTTCTGCATACCGCCCGAGAGCTCGCTCGGTCTCAGGTCGAGCACATCTTTGTCCAGCCCCACCCGTTCGAGATTCTCAAGCGCTATGGCCCGCATATCGGATGTCCGCTTGTGCCGCCCCTGGGTCAACGCAAAAGTCACATTGCGCCAGATCGGCAGCGAATCGAACAATGCACCGCCCTGAAACAACATGCCGAACTTCGCGCGAATACGATCATGGTCGGCCGCCTTCATCCCGGTAATTTCTTCGCCATCGACGAATATCTGCCCGGCATCGACTGCCATCAGACCGAGAATGCACTTGAGCATCACCGATTTGCCGCTGCCCGATCCGCCAATAACCGTCATCGATTCCCCGGGCGCGACGGAGAAGCTCACATCGCGCAGGACATGATTGCTGCCAAAGCTCTTTGAGACGTTGCGCAGTTCGATTTTGGGTTGATCGCTCATCGTCGGCCTATCCAAATACCGTAAGCGTGATCAAAAGGTTGGACAGCAGAATTAGGACGAACGCCCCGACAACCGCATTGGTCGTCGCCCGGCCCACACCTGCCGCGCCGCCGCGTGTCTGAAGCCCCGCATAGCAACCAGACAGCGCGATAAAGAAGCCGAACACCGCCGCCTTGACCAGTGACATCATGATATCATCGGCCTCAAGGATCGAGTTCGTCATCTCGATATAGCTTGCGGGATTGAAACCAAGTTTGTGAATAGAGAGCAAATAGCCGCCGAAAATTCCGATCACATTGGCGATGCAGACCAGAACCGGCAGCGCAATCACACTCGCAAACAGGCGCGGCGCAATCAGATAGCGATAGGGGTCGGTGCGCAGCGTCACCATCGCGTCAATCTGTTCGGTGACCCGCATTGTGCCGATTTCCGCCGCCATGGCTGATGACACACGGCCCGCCACCATCAGGCCAACGAGCACCGGCCCAAGCTCACGCACCATGGCAATGACAACGATCGCCGGCACGGTCGATTGGGCGTTAAAGCGGGATCCACCGGTATAGATTTGCTGGGCCAGCGCGGCGCCGGTGAAGACAGCAGTCAACGCCACGACAGGCAACGAGTTCCACCCGATCTGAAACAGTTGCTCGAAAAGCCGGAGCGGGTACCAGGGCGGTGTCAAAGCACGCTGGATGGTCCTGAGCGCAAACAGCGTCACCCTCCCAACGGATGCAAAGCCGCCGACAACCGGTCGCCCAATTGCCGCGAATATCGCCACTAGCGAGCTCAATATGCCGGTTTCACTCATTCCAGTTGCGCTGATAGCGGCGGCCTAGGGTTGTAAGCAACTCATATTGCGAGAGACCTGACTGAGCAGAGGCCATGGGAAGGTCAAAATCGATGGAGAGCCAATCGCCTTCCTTCACGTCCGGCGCGGTATCCACAGACACGGCGATCAGGTCCATCGATACGCGGCCAATGACCGGAAAGGCAGCCTCACCAAAATGCGCACCGCCCGCTCCAGAAAACCCGCGCAGATAGCCGTCGCCATAGCCAAGATGGAGGATCGCCAGCTCTGTTTCGCGTTCGGCCGTAAACGTTCCGCCATAGCCGGCAGTCTCGCCAGTTCCGATCCGGCGGCGCTGGATTACCTGTGCTTCAGGAAAAGCGACCTGGCGGATATGCGGCACAAGCGCCTCAACCTGCGCGCCGCCATAGAGCGAGATACCGGGCCGGGTCAGATCAAGATGATATTTCTTGCCGAGCACGATGCCCGCCGAGTTACACAGGCTCATCCGCACCGCGCCGGTCTTATCGACCAGCGAGGCCAAAGCTGCATATTGGCCGTTATTCATTTCATTGTCCGGCTCATCGGCACAGGCGAGATGGCTCATCAACGTATCTATCCTGAGCCCGTCGAGTAGCCCGTCATTGACCTGCTCGACCGACAGACCAAGCCGATTCATGCCGGTATCGACCATCACGTCACATGCTCCGCCGGCCGCCTCACGCCATCGCTTCACCTGTTCCGCCGAATTGAGACAGGGCCGTGCGGGGCTCGTGGTTGCTGTCGCCATGTCCTCTCGCCGCACACCGTGGAACACGCTGAGCGAGCGGCCTTCACACAGATCTGCAATCTCGCTGGCTTCCGCCCAGGTGGCGACGTAAAAATCGCGGCAACCGGCCCTTATCAGCCGGGCTGTTACGTCCCGCGCCCCCAGCCCATAGCCATTGGCCTTGACCGCCGCGCCGCACGCAGCCGTGCCGCTCAAACGGTCGAGCGCATGCCAGTTGTCCGCAAGCGCTGCCCCATCAAGACGGAGGCGGAGAGGTGCAACGAACTCAGGCATCATCTTCGAAATCGCGAGGCGGCCCTGATGACAAACCCCACCAGGCAACGACCACCCCAAAGGCGACAACCGCCCATGTGTACCAAAGTCCCGCATAGATATCGCCCGTGCGCGCAACGATGATGCCCGCAATCAGCGGCAGGAAACCGCCCAGATAACCGGCACCGATATGATAGGGGATGGACATTGAGCTGTACCGGATCTTCGCCGGAAACATCTCCGTCAACAACGCGGCCACAGATCCATAGGTCAGCGCAGACAGCCCTCCGAGCACCAGAAGCAACGCAAAGATCCCTAGGATATTGATCATTGGCGGCGACTGACGCGCGAAATCGAAGCCGCGTTCGCCGAGCGCCGCCTGCAAGCCATCCCGCCGCGCAGCTCCATCGGCCAGCCATTCGGGATCGATCGCAATCTGTTCTCCACCGGCGCTAACCGCGAGATCGTTACCCGGTTCCAGGGTGTAACGCACCCCGCTCGACATCAGTGTTTCGAGGATCCTGCCGCACTCGCTCTGCTCGCCTCCAAACAATTCGGCGAACGGATCGGTGGAGCACTCCGGCCCACTCACGACCACCGGGTTTTCCGCAGCGGCCCGAGCCAGCCCAGGATTTGCCAAGCTACCCATCGCCCAAAAAATCGGAAACATCAGCATCAGCGCCAATAAAGCCCCGATGATAATTGGTTTTTTTCGCCCGATCCGGTCGGACCAGCGCCCGACGATAATGTAGATGGACATGGACACGAGGGCTGCTGCGAAAAGCGTCAACTCAACCGTCAACTCATCGACCCGCATATCCCGACGCAGAAAGGACAGGCTGGAAAAGAAAGCCGTGTACCAGATCGTTGTCAGAACCCCGGTAATCCCGAACAGCGCTACGAAGATACGCTTCTTGTTGCCGGGATAGCTGAAGCTTTCGGTAAACGGATTGGCGGCGGTCTCGCCCGCTTCCTTCATCGCTTGGAAAACCGGGCTTTCGGAAAGCTTGAAACGCATCCAGAGCGAAATGATAAGCAGGACGATCGATAGCAGAAACGGCAAACGCCAGCCCCATGCTGCGAATTCGTCCGCCGGGATCAGGAAGCGGCACGCAAGGACCACGGCGATGCTAAGAACGAACCCGCCCACAACGCTCGCCTGGATGAACGACGTGTAGAAACCGCGCTTTTCCGCAGGCGCATGTTCGGCAACGTAGATCGCAGCCCCGCCATATTCCCCGCCCAGCGCCAGGCCCTGCAAAACGCGGAGGAGAATGACAATGATCGGCGCCGCGATACCGATCGTCGCTGCGGAGGGAATCATGCCCACGCCCGCCGTCGCGATTCCCATCAGCGTCACCGTTACTAGAAACGTATATTTGCGGCCCAGCTTATCGCCGAGATACCCGAACAATATCGCGCCAAGCGGCCGAAATCCAAAGCCTACGGCGAAACCGGCCCAGACAAGCAACAGCTGTAATGTCTCATTATTGGCGGGGAAAAAGGCCTGGCCAATCAGCGCGGCAAGCGTGCCATAGATGAAAAAGTCATACCATTCGAAAACGGTACCTGCCGATGATGCGGCGATGACGAGACGGATTTCCTTCTTGGTCGGCTCTTTGGCCGGTACTACGCTGGCCATGCGGCCTCCCCCTAATTGTCTGCCAGCCTTTTGGGAGAAAGCGGGCGGCGCGGCAAGCGCACTGTTCACGCCCGCACAACCACGCCATAACTGGTTTGTCGATCAGTCTTCCCCGGGGTTTGCCATGCATCGTTTCATCACTTTATTCGCTACTCTCGCCATCGCCGCGACGCCGCTCGCCGCGCAGGAGGTTTCCGAACGAACGATCGGGACGGCAACGCTCCAGAATGTCCCCGAATTTCCAGCCGACGTGGACGCGGCGGTGCAGCGCTTTCAAAATTATCGCAGCGCTAACCTGGAAGACTGGTTGAACGACGGATCAATCCTGATCACCACGCGTTTTGGCGGAACCGATCAAGTTCACCGTATAACCGAGCCCATGGGAGCTCGCACCCAGCTTAGTTTCTTCGCCGAACCCGTACAGTCAGCCACGGCGATTCCGGGCCAGAGCCAGTTCGTTTTGGTTCGCGACAATGGCGGCGACGAGTGGTTTCAAATATATGCGACGGAGCTATCCGGGGGGCTATCGGATGGACCGGTGCAACTGACCGAGCCAGAAACCCGCAATCTCTCACCAGTGTTTTCCGATGACGGTTCGATCATGGTCTGGGCGAGCGCCGGGCGCGGCACGACCTATACAATCTATGCGGCAAATCCCGCCGACGCGGTTAGCCGGCGCGTCGTTGCCAGTTTCGACACACCAATGTTTCCATCGGATATTGCCGCCGATGGCAGCGCCGTGCTGCTGCAGAATTACCGATCCAACCGCGATTCCAGCATCTATCTGCTCGATATGGCGAGCGGTGAATCGACCGAGTTCGCGCCCAGCGTGGGGACGGTCGATGAATCCCCACATTTTGCGCGCGGCGACAGCGCGATCCTCGCAATCAGCAATCGGGACAGCGATTTCCGGCGGCTGGTGGAGTTCAGCCGCGAAACCGGTGCGATGACCCCGCTAACCCCCGATCTCGGCTGGGGCGTAGAGGGTTTCACCCTGTCTACCGACGGGCGCATCCTTGCCTATGTCGTCAATGAGGAAGGTTATTCGCGCGTTGTGGTGCAGGATTTTGTGACCCGGCGCGCCCTACCCCAACCCGAATTGCCGCGCGGCGTGTTGACCGGCATCGCATTCGCGCCCGACAATATGAGCCTTGCCGTCAGCATGAGCACGGCAACATCGGCGGGCGATGTCTGGGCGTGGAACGTGCTTGACGGTGATGTCGTCCGCTGGACCGGCTCCGAACTCGGCCCGCTAAACCCGGAAGCACTGGCAGAACCCGAACTGGTTCGCTTTGACTCGTTCGACGGCCTTTCGGTTTCAGCTTTTGTCTATCGCCCGGCCGGTGCCGAGGGCCCGACCCCGGTCATCATGGACATCCATGGCGGCCCGGAAAGCCAGTCGCGGCCCAGCTGGAATTCACGCGCGCAATATTTCGCAAATTCCCTCGGCGCGACCGTGATCTTGCCCAATGTTCGCGGGTCTGACGGTTACGGCACCGCCTATCGCGATCTCGACAATGGCCCCCTGCGTGAAGACAGTGTGCGTGACATTGGCGCGCTGCTCGACTGGATCGGCGAGCAACCCGATCTCGATGCAGATCGGGTCGCCGTCTACGGTCAATCCTATGGCGGCTATATGTCGCTCGCAACAATGACCTTCTATTCCGACCGGCTCGTCGGCGGAGTCGAGCGCTATGGCATCAGCGATTTTCGCACCTTCCTGCAGAACACACAGGACTATCGCCGCGACATGCGGCGCGGCGAATATGGCGATGAGCGGACGCCCGAAATGGCCGCCGTGTTCGAACGCATCGCCCCGATGAACAATCTGGACCGGATCACGCGGCCCATGCTTGTGATGGCCGGCGCCAACGACCCCCGCGTGCCGCTATCGGAGAGCGATCAAGTCGCCGAGGGACTGCGCGACAATGGCGTGCCGACCTGGTATGTTGTGTTCGCCGATGAAGGACACGGGTTCCGCAAAAAGCCAAACAATGATCTCCGGCATGCGGTGGAAACGGTGTTTCTGCGGGAGTTGTTTGAGGGGGCGGGGGAGTAGCGAAGGACTGCTAAGGGTGGAAAGCGGACATTGGACTGAGACTGCTCGAGTACCTGCTTTTAGCGAGAAGCGGACTACAGGGAAATCGATGAAAGTGGAAAATTGCTATCGACCGGAATCCTGCTGGAACAGGTTACGGTCGCTGAGAGTAAATGCCGGGAGAGGGTTAGAGTGCCCGGTCAGACAACAATGTATCGGTAGCCATGGCAATGAGGCTTCGAAATCCATTGGCAACTGGAGATAGGAGTTCACCGGAAACTGCATTCATGCGATCATCCATGACGTGATGCAGCTTATGAGCGGCAAACGCGCCCACAACATTATTGTATCTGTGTTCCGCGATGTCCCTGAGTTCACCTGCCGCGTCCTGAACACGAAGTGGGTAAACATCGGCTAGTCCCCCTAGGCCCCGAAAAGCTTCATTGGCCATAATGACAGCGCTATCTGATGCCATCAGATAGCGCTGTGGGTCCGAGCTAGTCATGGGAAGCAAACCCACAGGTGTTTCGTGCCAGTTGCGAGCGGCCCAGCCTGCACCAAGATGCACCCAAAAATCGGTGTCGATAGGACTCGGAGCGTTAGTATCCAGCCAGTGTTTCATGCCCATTCCGCCTAGCTCGTGCCCGCTCGTGGCGCATAGAGTAATCGAATAATTGGTAGGATGATCGCAAAGCCATCGTGAAATGGCGCGAATTGTTGCAACGCCCGGCCCCCGTTCGGCGGCGCAATGCGTCCATCCGCTGATCGGTGTGCTTACAACCAGTCGTTTTGGGCCACGATCCAGGGTGCCGATGATATTTTGCGCTGAGCGCTCAATGGCAGGAGGAGGGGTAGTGAGGCGGGCAGTTTCGTTGCTAATGGCCGCGCTTCTCAACGGGCCAGCTTCGTTTGGATGAGCTATCGCCATGCGCGGATAATCGGTGGATGGATTGATGTTCAGCAGGGTTCCGCGCCCTGATGGGCCATTGGGAATAAGAACGAGAGCGGTGGCTTGGCATTGGCGGGCCATATCCACAAAAAAAGCGATTTGCGGCTCACCAACGCTCGAGTGCCGGGCAAAAGCTGTGTCGGTCACTAGAATGGCACCAGAAGCGTCGGTTCTTGGCCCGCCGACGTTGGCATAGACCAGCTCTGTTTCGGGGGTGTCGGCTGGCATATCGTAGAACGGCGGCTGCGCGAGTAAATCAATCGATGAACCGTCAGATAGAGTGAGCTTGGCGTCAATGGTGTCATAATTAGGGGCGGTGAACGTTTGACGCTCCACACGATAGCCTAGCTCGTCCCACAATTCGGCCATCCATTCGCCCGTGGCTTGATCGGCGGCCGATCCGGTTCGGTGTATGCCAAACCCATCAAATGTCTCGAGATCATGCTGAAGCGCGGTAGCAGAAAAGATTGTTTTATCGGGAGGTGTTTCGTCCGTTTGATACCCGGTCGTGCCGCCATTCTTGGTTGCTGCTGCCGTCATTCCAGCAACTCCGAGCGCCATTGCATGACGGCGTGATATATATGGCCCCTCTCTCGGCATATCATTGCACCTCGCCGGGCAGGCGGCGTCGGACATCTGCCTGTTGGTCGAATGCGGCGACAAATAGAGGGCCACCGAGGAAATTTCGGGCTTCGTCATTGTCAGCAAGATATGCCAAGAAAAACGCCGTCGCGGCTTCCTGTACGTCTGCCTGCACTATTGGATACCAGGCCGGTGGCCGTCTGCGCCCGCGCGTTCGTCCTGAAAAAACAACATGATCGGCTTCTTCAAACACAATCAGATATTGAGGCGCGGTATGGATATTTTCGAATGGTATCAGGCGATCGCGCGGCGTGACCCGCTGGTCGACGGGATTGCGATCATTGGTCCCGGTGATGTGCAGAAGAGGGATTTCGACTGAGCCGTATGCCTCCGGGAAGGACGCAGGACTGGCCTCTGGTCCGGGAGCCGGTGGAGACAACAAAAGGCCGGCTACAATGCGCGGATCGCCGAAGGTGACTGGACCCTCTGAACTGGGATAAATTCGGCCAGCCGCAGCCAGTGCCGAATGCGCTCCGAATGAATGGCCGGCTACGCCGATATGAGCGACATCGACTGGCAGCGTGCCAATCGCCACCCGGCGTTCAATTTCATCCAGAACGAAGGGCATGTCGAGAAAACGATCGATTGCAACTCGAGGTGCCCGCACTGCATTGCGCAACGCGTTCATGATTTCACTCCGGTCTGTCAGCCCAGCCCAAACATTTCTGTCGGAGCCCGGATGCTGGATATGGATCGCAACGATCCCCCAACTGGCAAGCCGTTCACCAAGATATGCGAGCGCCTCGCGGCTACCTCCAAGTCCGTGCGAAAAAATGACGGCTGGGAAGGGGCCAGCCTCTCGCGGCGAATAGATTTTTACAGCAATATCCCTTTGGCGCGCCTCGTCGCTCCAGATATCGTAATCTGTGTCGAACTCATGGGGCCCGGCATCGGCAAATGGGATCTGCTCAATAGTGTCCGGAGTTTCTGCGGCAGGTTGCGAAACTGCGCCGCCTGCACAGGAAATCAGGCCGAATGCCAGAGCTGAAGCAATCACAAAATTTGAGATTCCGGCCGTTCTAAACATATCACTTTCTCCGCTGATTATAATATTGGAATATTGCCAGTCATTTCCATTGCCCGTTTCGACTCACGGCTGAATGGGTTTCATCCAGCCCAATAGATCCAGTCGTCGATATTCCGGGTGGAATCATGGCCATGAGGATCGGCTCGAACAGGCAACAGATAGTTGGGTGCCCATCCTGTGCGTTCGGGCATATCCGCAACGGCATGCGAGTATGCAGAGGTCAACTCGGCGACCCGGTCCGGGAACCTGGCGCTAAGATCATTTCTCTCGTTTGGATCGTCGACGAGATTGTAGAGCCATGAGCGGTTTCGTCGTTCGTCCCGTATCAGTTTCCAATCACCTCTTCTTACGGCCCAGAGGCTATTATTTCGCCAGAATAACAGTCTGTCCGGCTGTGCAGCCTGGTCAAAAAGGTTCGAACCATCGAACATATCTCCTTCGGCTTCCAATCCGGCGGCCTGCATGATGGTTGGTACAATATCGAGCAAGCTGACGGGCTGATCTACTCGGCGCGGACTTTCACTCACGCCCGGGTCACGGACGATTAGTGGTACCCTGATGCCGCCATCCCAAAATGTCGCCTTGAAACCGCGCAGTGGAGCATTGACTTCTGGGACACGAATATAACGGGCACCTCCATTATCGCTTGTGAAGATCACCAATGTCCTGTCGCTCAAGCCAGCTCGTTCAATGGCTTCCAATATGGTCCCAACACCGTCATCCAGCGCGTCCACCATAGAATAATAGACTCGCCGATGATGTGGTTCGATATCGGCACGCGTATCATAATAGTCTTGTGGCGCTTGAAGAGGGTTGTGTGGCGCATTGAAGGCAACGGTTACGAAGAACGGCGATTGGGTGGAACCGGAGATGAAACGGGCTGCTGCCTCGGCGAAGACGTCAGTCTGATAGCCGCGTTCCTCTGCCTCCTCTCCATTGAATTGCAGGTTATAGCGCAGTCGACCCCAGAGGAAATTATCCAGGCCGTTCCAATCAAGCCGTGCACCGACGACCGCCGCATCATCGCGCTCTGCGAACATCGAGGCCCCGCCCAAAAAACCGAAAAAATGGTCGAAACCCTGATCATTGGGCGTGAAACCTGGGGCTTGCCCAAGATGCCATTTCCCGAAAAGCGCGGTGCGATAACCAGCTGATCGCAGACGTTCCGCTACGGTAACCGCCGTAGGCGGCAATCCTCTTTGGCCGTATGCCGGATCGTCAGCTCTTTCGTCGATAACAATGGCGCCATCATCATCTGCAAATGTCTGAAGTGCTAAAGCTCGCGGGCTAGGGTTGGATTCCACGCCGAAGCGTTGTTGATATCGTCCGGTCATGAGAGCAGCGCGGGAAGTGGTGCAGACTGGGCTGGTCGCATAGGCATGCGAATATTGTACGCCCTCGCCGGCAAGCATATCGATGTTGGGCGTTCGGGCTTCTGGATTTCCGCTGAGAGATAGATCGTTCACGCCGAGATCATCGGCGACGATCAGCACGATATTCAATCGCTCGGCGGCAGGTTCGGCTATCGGTGCATTTGATCTTAAGTCGGCACAAGCGGCGACACTCGCTAGGATTACTGGCAGCAAAGTTAGGTTTTCCCGGTAACCCATGACCTTCAACTCCCATTGTGCAGGCAAACTCAAATCCGGCTTGCCAAGTTGCGCAGCATTTGTCTATACGCACATTGTTACTGATTGGTAACATCACTGTAAAGGCAGGATGATCAATCGGATCAAAGGAGGGTGTCCGTGCGGTATTGGGTATTAGGGTTGCTATTTGCCACGATCGTGGGTGCCGGGTCAGGTTGGATTGGCGCCAACCGGTCCGTTTCCGGTCGTGCCAATTTCACTGAGTCTTTTTCGCCTGCGCAGGGGAATTGGTTTTTTTCTGACACCGTAGGTTCGCCTGCTTCATCTGCACTCGAAAGAGCGCGTGTTGCTGTTTCCGGTCCGTTAGCGCTGTCTTCTACAGAAACCATCTATTTCCTGACGATGAGCGATGCCCAAGGAAGAGCACTCAACTCGTCCTGTGTTTATCAAGTCGGCGGAGGCGAGATTGACACACGCTGGTGGTCGATCACGATTTATGATGCGCGGAGTGGCGAATACATTCCGAACGAAGATAACCGCGCTAGTTGGAATTCTGTGGCAATTCCGCGTGACGAGAATGGCCAATGGCAATTCACGATTTCTAGCGAGCGGCCCTCTGGACTTTGGTTGGCAGCCCAGTCGACGCCAGACGAGCCTTTCGAACTGCTGCTTCGGCTTTACAATCCCAGCGGAGAGACCAGAGCGGCGGCATTGGAACTAAATCTTCCAGTGGTGGAGCGCCTGTCATGCTGAGGGCTTCTCAATTCATCTTGCCGATCTGTTGTCTAAGTGTTGCGGCTGCGTCCTGGTACACCGCCACCGCCGTCGTCGTTTATGCTGTGCCTCGGCAAGTCATGGACACAATAGAAAACCGGATAATGGTGCGAGCCGGCGGCTGGAACCAATGCCGCCACAACAGAGAATACGGCCCCCAATTCGGGACTGTGGCGCGAGCAAATCCGGACTCAATCGTAACGTCAATGGCTTATGACGTACGGACCGGACCAGTCAGGATTAGCGGTATCACATGGCCAGCCTATTGGTCGCTGTCTTTGTATCAGCACAACAGTGACAACTATTTCACGCTGAACGACCAGCAACTTGAAGCACCGCAATTCGATATCGCCATCGTGCAAGCAGGTTATGAAGGCGGCCCGATCGAAGGGGCCCGGATTGTCGAAAGCCCGAGTGATACTGGGATCATGTTGATCCGGCGGTTTGTGTCTACCGAAGATGAGCTTGAGGCGGTGATCGCGAATCAAGATCAAATGGATTGTGGGCCAGTCGCCGATCAGTCGCCGTAACCGTTTGCCACTTTATACAGAAACATAAAAGTTACCGTAGAGTAACAATATTAGAAACATCAGTGGAGGAAAATATGATACAGAAAATGGGTCTTTTCGCAGGCACCGCAATGACCGCCGTTCTGATCGCCCAACCGGCGATCGCGCAAGACAATCAAGTTTCAGAAGCTACGAACAGTTCGCCCGCCATCATCGTTACTGGGCGCAAACGCGAAGAGGATTTGTCTGATATTCCGGTATCGGCGATCGTTCTGAGCGGCGAACAGCTTGAAAACTTGGTTATTTTCGATTCGGTCGATCTCATCCGGAACATTCCGAATGCGGCTATCGCCTATGGCGGGGGACCGGATTATCTTAACACCGTCGTTATTCGCGGGGTTGGCGCCGGTCGCGGGCCAGGTTCAGAACCAGCTACGGGCCTTTACCGTAACGGAATCTATATCGGTAGCGGCGGATATGGCGGCAATCAGTTTTCACGGATGGACTTGTTTGATGTCGCACGTTCCGAGAGCTTTCGCGGTCCGCAAGGTGCATTGTTCGGCCGAAATGCCGTCGGTGGGGCGATTAACATGGTTACCCGACGACCCGGGCGAAATTTCGGCGGTAATGTTTCGCTTGCGTATAATGAGTGGGAAAGAGCCGAAATTCGCGCGGCTATCGACATTCCGGTCAGTGACGCTTTTGGTGTGCGGTTGGGTGGTTTTTACATGGATCAAAATGACGGATTCATTCAAAACACATTTACTGGCGAAGCGGCTGACCAGCGTGAAGACCATGGCTTGCGCCTAACAACCGCGTTTACTCCAGATGATAATTTGAGCTGGGTCACGATTTTTGAATATTATGACCGAAGCAGCCCCAGTTTCGCTGCCTTCTCCTATCGCCCTGGTCAAGATCCATTTAGCCGGCCATTCAATGGCCCGTCGCAAGTGGACATCGAGACCACAACAGTCTCCACCGAATTGACGGGTTCCTTGGATTTCGCCGAAGTAACGCTGACAGGCCTTTATCGCGAGCAACAGGCTTTTCGCACAGACGATTTGGATTGGTTTCTGAATAGGGCTGGCGGCTTGCTTAACTGGCTTGCAAGCGAGACATCGGACATCGAACGTTTCGGCGTGGAATTTCACGTCGCTTCTATACCGGGCGATGATGGGATCGATTGGCTGTTTGGCATCGACCATATGTGGTTGGGTGAAAATGTGACAACAACCAATACGACGGTGCGAACAACCGTTAACCCGTTTGAAGAGACTTTCGAATCCACCGCAATTTTTGGCGCGCTCGACTTTGATCTGACGGATCGCCTGACAGTGGGTGGTGAGGTGCGCGCCACTTTCGACACCAAATCGCTTCGCCAAGCAAATTCCGCGAGAAACGAAGAAGGAAATTTTGACAGCGTGAATCCGGTTGTGTCGCTGACTTACGAACTGGCCGATAGCACAAATCTGTATGCCAGATTTGCTACAGGTTTCCGCGCAGGGGGGGTCAATCGGAACTTTCCAGCGGTGACGCCAAGCGCCAACCAATATGATGTAGAGGACACGGTATCATACGAAGCCGGTTTGAAAACGACATTTGGTGGCGGAATGCAACTGGATCTCGCTGCGTTCGTGATGGAAACAGATGGGGTCCAGATAGTTACTCGAACACCCGGACAAACTGCAACGTACATTCAAAATGCCGGCGATGCGCGAGTCTACGGTTTGGAAGGTGCCCTAAGAGGGGGTTTTGAGCTGAACGATCAGGGAACTAGAATTGCGTTTGACGTCGGCGCCTCGGTTTCGCGCGGTAAATACACCGCTGGAGCTGCCGTTCCGTTCGGAGCGACTGCTCCGGTCAGCGTCGATGGCAATGATTTTCCCCGACTGCGCGATCTAACAGCGAATGCAACGGTAAGTCTGGCCCAACCTGTAACCGATAGCTGGGATTTCTTTGGCCAGGTGAATGTGGTTCATGAAAGCGGCGGCTTCGAAGATACCTTCAACGTTGACGGACTTGCGGATTTCACAATTTTCGATGCGCGTGTCGGGTTTCGTAGTGAGCATCTTGACATCATGTTCGTGGGGAAAAACCTGACCAATGAAGCCTATGTCGTGGAAAATTTGGGCGGGGGGCAGATATTTACCAACCGTCCGCGTGTGCTTGGAGTAGAAGTGCGCGGCCGCTTTTGAGCACGTGGTAGGTCCAGACTGAATGCGTTAATTGGCGAAGGCATCGCTGGTAAGTATACTGGCAAGCAGAGCGTATGACCGACCGTGGTCAGCTGTCGAGATCGAAGAAAAAGGAAGTAACGTTGTCCAACTCAACCATTGTTCCAATCCGGCCAAGCCGTTCTCGCGATGCCCGGCTGGAGCGCAAGGAGGTGCTTCTTAACGGGGCGGCCGAAGTGTTTGCCAGACACGGATTGCGGGATACGACAATGGAGGCCGTCGCCGACAGTCTCAACGTCGCAAAGGTCATATTGTATAGGAATTTTGCATCCAAGGACGACCTTATTCACTCAATTTTGGAACGAATTGTTGAGAAGCTAATTGCCCTAGATGCGGGGCCAGAAGAGAGTTTTGCGATCCGAGCTCTCGATACGATTGCACTAGCCAGATTGGAGTCTGCTGCGTTCCAGATGTTAGCCCGGGATGCACGTAATGATCCAATTTTCGGCGATCACTATCAGCGTGTCCATGAAACGATTTCCACACGCGTCAAAACCAAATTGCTCGGAATATCGATGGACCCAATTATGGCTCAAATTTCCGCTGGGGCGATAACGGATTTTTGCCTCAACGGGGCACTAAATTGGATAGAGATCGGCAGTCCAGAGCGAGATCACGAATACGGTGAATGGGTTGCAATAGGCATCAAGACTATGGGCGATGCTTGGCGGAAGCAATTCTGAACTAGCGCATCATTTTCGAAAATGCCCGGGTACATTGGCTAAGAATTTGGGAAGAGATCGTGAAAACGCTCTATCTCCTAGAGCGGACCCTGGGAGACATTCATTATTGGACGTCTCCCCTTTTTCTTTCCGATATGATTGCAATAGGGTGAGGGGTGCCTCGCGATAGCCCCGCTGGTGCGGATTGAAACTTTCAATACATAATCTCAGATGTTCAAGGTTAGCTGCACATTAACACCATTATCGGGATTTAGTCGGCTACTGTGTATGTCCGCTATGGGTCGTTAGCGGACATTGGCGTACGATGGCGATTTTCGAATGCATTGATGGTTTGCATGATGCAGGCTAATCGCCGCAAACCGATTGAAATCAATTACAATGATGGTAATTCATGCCGCTTCCCGGGGGACAATATGAAAATTGTGAAGGTAAACCAGGCGCATGATGGCAAGCTGCAACGCGGATTGCTGTTGGCGAGTTCGGCGGTGCTGAGTGCGTGGGCAATGCCGGCAATGGGGCAACCCGTGGAACCGGTTCCAGCCGAATTTATCGCGAAACAGGTAGATGCCGCGACCAAATCTCCTCCCCCGGAGTTCGTAAGGGACTTCTCAATCGATGGCGTGACGAAAGAGGATGCCACTGCAATCCGTTACGAAGGCGGCGTATTCCAGGAATCAGCGGTCGGCTGGACCGAAACCAGGGATAGTGGCGAAGTCTTCACCTATGATCTCGTGACGGGCAGGCCGGGAGGAAACGCATTGGTATTTCACGATGCTGACCGGAATGTCGGGGCCAGTATCTCCTTCGCGAATGGCGCGATCTTCGTCCGCAACGCCCGTGGCGCCCTTTTACGTTCCCATCAAGCGACAGCGGTCGAAGCAGCCCCACGGGGCTATCCGCGTCCGCAACGCCCAAGCATGGAAGAGCTCGAAACAGCGAGCTTCGATGGCGGACAATTGCGCCGCAGCCTGTTTGGTCGATGGATCAGGCGCGATGACGATGGACAGTGCACAACCTATCGTTTGTGGAACGTCGATCAGGGCTTTTTCTCGATCTGGGATGAAGAGAATGATGATCTTCTGACGCTCTTCGTTGATACGATGAGGATGGCATCCACATCCGCAGACCCGGATGGGACGCGGGTCGACACGCTTCCCTTGATAGCCCTATCGGGAGAGCGGGATCGGGATCCGATGAGGGATTGCAACGCTCCGCCCAGCCCATTTTCCGCCGAGCATTCGGGGGGAGAGTCTGCCGATTTTCCCTTGGAAAGCTTCCATTATCGCAACGGATTATTCATGCGATTGCCAAACGGCCAATGGCGTCAATTAACGGGTCGAGGGGATTATTCCGTGCGCGGGGGAGAGCTTGCCTATGATGTCCGCGAGAGCGGTGCAGATACCCTGTTCCTCTATAACGAAGAGAATGATGTATATGCTGAAGTCGAACTTGATGTTCGCTTCCTAAGGATATTCAGCAGCAACGGCGTTGTGGACCAACAATATCAGATTACGACCACCAGCCCGGATTACGTATGGACAACCCTTCCGGCCGACGATCTCGCTGGCGATATGACGACTGCAGATTATGACGGCGGTCAGTTCCGGATGCTGGGGAGTGCGACTTGGGTGGATGTTCGAGACGATGGAAGCTGTTCCTATTTGCGGGAATGGTCGCGCGATGACAGTTCCATCACCTTGCTATCCCATATCGGCGGCGAGCGCTCGCTTCCTCGAGTTGAGATTGACGTCGAGACGCTTACCGCGACTGTCTTTGGTGGTTTTGGGTATAATGCCCCAGAAGTGGAAACACGGCAGATTACGGCAACAGGCGTTGAGCCAGTTGGCGATAACCCGACAGCAAATTGCCGATCTGCTCAGGGTTCTTGATAGGACGAACCTGCTGGATCGCCGCTGTTCATCGATAACGACTGTGAATTGAACAATGAGTGAGGCCGGGCCACCGCGTCCGCAATCGGCGCAAAGCGGACATCGGTTTGACCAACACTCAATGTCCGTAATGGGCCGAAAGCGGGCATCACGCGAAATATGACATATGCAATTCAGTAAGCACGAGTGCGCTCCTTCCCGTGCGAAGCTATGGATGTGGCTAATCGTCCGATTGCCAGGCCGTTATCGATTGATCTTGACCGTCTATCGAAACGCTCTGGCGTTACTCAGAGCCTGTCATAACTCTCAATCTATTCATGCGCGGATGATGGAGGTGCACATGCGGATTGTCATTATGGGGCTGCTGGTCCTGATTGCTCCAATGCAAGCGGTATCGGCCCAGTCTGTCGAACAAGAAGTCGAGCGGATGCTCGAAGCCGTGGGCGGTCGTGAAGTCTGGGCTAACGCAACCGGGTTCACGATGGTCGAAACACTCCATGCCGAAGGCTACGAATTGCCCATCTATCGCGAATATTGGGTCGATTTTGAAAGTCCGCGCATCATGGAGAGGGCGACAGGACGTGGCCTGCGCCAAGTGCAAGCACTGAATGGCAACAGCGGTTGGACACTGAACAATGGCGAATTGCGACAGTGGAATGATGCGGAAGTTGCCGGATGGGCCTCCTTCTGGCCCGGCATTCCGACCCGCGTTTTCCACTTGCTCGCCAGCGACGATCCGTCAGTAGAACCGCGACTGCGCGATGGCGTGATCGACATTTTTGTCGATGGCGTCCGCGCGGTATGGATCGGGACCGATGCGGGAGGCACTCCCGTCGTCTATGGCCGTGAGGATCGCCATACAGATAGTCATTTTCTTGGCAGGCCGCTGCAATATGGTGACGTAACATTATGGTCGGAGGCCAGCGAACCGGGTGGTGATTGGCATGTCGTGATGATCGACTATGCGTTGCTTACCGAACCGCATGGCGTGTCGTTCGCGCCGCCGATAGGTTGATCTGAAGCGCGTGCGTCGGCACAGGCAATTGCGCAAATCCGATAGTGAGCGCCCGCTTTGGGTGCAAAACAGGCAGTTGATCGACCGGCACCCAATATCCGCAATGGGTCGAAAGCAGACTGTCAGCTGAGGGTGATTAACCCATGCTTTAACCCGCCCAGTCTGTTTTAAGTGTCGGCGTTGCTAACCGCGCGGCGAAACAGGTGCCATGTTGCGTGCCCGAGCACCGGAAGCACGACGAGAAGCCCAAGGAAAAGCGGGATCATGGCGATAAACAGCGCAACCGCGATCATAACAGCCCAGGTCAGCAGGACGAACTTGTTGGATCGCACCGTTGCCAAGCTCACAATGATGGCAGTGATAAAGTCTATATCGCGATCAACCAATATCGGCAGGCTAACGACCGTGATCGAATAAAAGGCGAGCGCCATCAGTCCGCCGACGATACCGCCAACCACCAACATCATGATGCCCGCACCGGTACGAAACAGCTCAAGCGACTCTGATCCTATGCCGGATTCCGCCAGGAAAACCGCAAAAATGCCGTGCGCGACCATGAGCCAGAATGCGAATGCGACGAACACGATAACACCCATGCTCAATATCTGATCGTCGCCGCGCCCTCGCAGCGCCCCGAGGATCGCGCCCCAACTCATGGGCAAGCCAGCTTCGCGACGACGGCTTACTTCGTAAAGCCCCACGGCGATAAAGGGCGCGAGAATTGGAAACCCAGCCGCAGCCGGCACCAACCACCCGATCTCGCCCCGGTTAAACAATGCAAAATAGAGAAACATCCCCGCAACCACATAGATCGCCGCAAAAAACAGCCCGAATACAGGATAAGCCCTGAAATCACCCCAGCCCGCTGCAAGTGCGGCGCGAAGGTCACTTACCGTGAGATCGCTTGCGACCCGTGCTGGCGCGATCTGAGCTTCTTCGATATTGCCCATGACATTTCCTCCCTATGGAAGCATCAGGGGATGGTGCAACAAGCCATGCGCTACTTCAAGTTTCGCCGGGATACGGCCAAATAGCCGAAGGGCAATCAGACTGCGCAACAATTTGAAAGCAAAGGCGGTTTAGACCTGTTCTCAATGCTCACGCGGCTGCCTACCCCTCCGCATCCAGCGCCTTTTGTTTGATCGCCTTGTAATCCAGTTTGCCGTTGGGCGCCCGGCCAACACTGTCGACATAGACGAAACTGCGCGGCATTTTATAGTCGGCAAGTTGACCGTGAACCCAGTCGATGAGCGCATCGTCGCCGGGATTCTCACTATCAGGCATCAGTTCCACGACGGCGCAAATCCGTTCTCCCCAGCGCGGATCCGGCAAGCCGGTCACGGCCACGTCGCGCACCGCCTCATGACGCCGCAGCGCTTCCTCTACCTCTTCGGGGAAAACCTTCTCACCGCCCGTATTGATGCATTGGGATCCGCGGCCGAGAATTTCGAGTGTGCCGTCTTCGTTCACCAGCGCCCAGTCACCGGGCATGCTCCACCGTTCGCCGTCGATGACAGGAAAGGTTTTCGCCGTCTTTTCTTCGTCCTTGTAATAGCCAATCGGGCAGTAGCCGCCGACGGCGAGCATCCCCTTTTCGCCTGATCCCGGCTCAACGCGGCGATGGTCTTCGGTGAAGACAGCGCAGGTGTCTCCGGTCTCAAACCGGGCTGTCTGTGTCTCGCCCTGAGCATTTGTGACCGACATTCCCATGCCGAGCGCTTCGGACGAGGAGTAGCTGTCGATCAGATTGATCTGCGGCATATGCCGGATCAGGCCGAGCTTGGTCTCGCGCGTCCACATCGCGCCGGATGAGGTCATCAGGAGGATGCTCGACAAATCCCAGCGATCCGGATCGGCATCGAGCGCAGCCAACAACGGCTGAGAGAAGGGTTCGCCGACGATGGTCGTTCGCGTCGCCTTGTAGCGGGCGGCGGTGTCGAGCATTTCTTCGGCCGAAAATTTTCCGGTTGGCAGCAGGATCACAGTTCCGCCAGCAACCAGGGCGACAAAGGAGGTCAACAAACCGGTCGCATGCATCAAAGGCGGCGCGATCAGGGAGCGCGATTTGATCGGCGACGCAAGGGCGCGGGGGCCGGCATCTTCAGGCCGGTCGAGCGGAGGAACGCCGAGCAGTGGGACAGCACCGAAACCGCTTTTTGCGATAAGGTCGTGAAGCCGCCACATCACACCTTTGGGCATACCCGTCGTGCCGCCGGTATAGATCATCAGCAAGTCTTCGTTGCTACGTCCCCAGCTTGCTTCAAATGGCCGGTTTGCAGGATCGTTAGCGACGGCCTCGTCATAGCGCACGGCCCAGTCCGGGCAGTTCGCATCATCGGCGCCAACCGCAATCCAGCGCTTCACAGTTTTGAGTGTCTGACGAACGGCTTCGATGGTGGCGGTATATTCGATGTCGAAGATGACCGCTTCGGCGTCCGCATTGTCGATCAGATAGGCGAGCTCAGTCGAAGTGTAGCGGTAGTTGATGTTGAGCGGCGTTAACCCCGCCTTGAAGGCCGCGAAATAGCTGACAAGATATTCGGCGCGATTGGGTGTGTAGACAGCAACGCTGGACCGCTGCTCCAACCCTTGATCGATCAAAAAGGCGGCAAGCGCATCGGCTTGGCGATCAAACTCACCCCAGCTGACGGCGCCTTCGCCTTGGATGATCGCATTTTCCTGGGGCTGTTCCGCAGCAACCGATTCCCAGAGATTGGCGTAATTCCAAATATGGCTGCTGTCGGTCATCGTGTTGGCGCTCCTATCGATCCATCGCTCATAAAGCACAATGCGCTACAAATTACACGGTTCGATATGGGCCGAGAGCAGACGGACTACCCTCAGCGGTGCTGCCACTCCTCACCGCCGCTTGGTGATAACCCAAGAATATCGCCCTCGGTGTCAACACCAAGCCCAAGCACCGTGCGGTTGGCATAGTTGAAATATGCGGTGACCTGATTGATCTCGAGTATCTCGCCATCGTCCCAACCCGCATCGCGCAGCACGATAATATCAGGGCCGGGCCTTCGGTCAGCTTACGGGCATAGTCCAGCGCCGCACTTTCGCGGCCCGAAAAACTGGCCGCGAAATCTCCTGATTCCAGCGCCGTTCGCATGGCCGCGGCGCGATCATCGTCGGCAAGCAGCCGCGCCATCCCTTTGAAATGATGTTCAACACAATAGCCGCAGCGATTGAGCAGGCTGGTGTAAACGCCGATTGCCTCCAGAAAATATTTGTCAGCCGCATTGCGCGGATGATGGAGCACATGTTTGTAGAGCGCCATATGGCCCTCCATCGTGTGCGGACGCAGACTGTGGGCGAGCATGATATTGTCGACATTTTCATCAGGACCGGAAACGCGCTGATACAGTTTGCGCAACGGCCCCGCCGCGTCGGCAAAGGCGATGGTCTTGATCCAGGTCATTCTGTCATTCCCTTAATACTCGCGTTCAAAAAAACCTTGGCGATTTGACGCGCCGTGCGCAATTGCACGCCTTCATATACTCCGCTATACGTCCCCACCCCGCCTCGGCCCGCGCGTTTGTCGCCGCGTCCGGGGCGTGTTTCTTTTTTACGGAGTGAGAGCGATGACCCGCCGCCGTCAGATTTACGAAGGCAAGGCCAAGATCCTCTATGAGGGGCCGGAACCCGGAACGATCATCCAATATTTCAAGGATGACGCAACCGCGTTCAACAATCAGAAAAAAGGTACGATCAACGGCAAAGGCGTGCTCAACAACCGCATTTCCGAGCATATCTTCACGCGCCTCGGCCATATCGGCATCCCGCATCACTTCATCCGCCGCCTCAACATGCGCGAACAACTTGTTCGCCAGGTTGAGATCATTCCGATCGAGGTGATCATCCGTAACGTCGCTGCAGGAACCTTGGCCAAGCGGCTTGGTCTGGAAGAAGGCACGCCCCTGCCCCGCGCACTGGTCGAATATTGCTACAAGGACGATGCACTTGGCGATCCGCTGATCGGCGAAGATCATATCGAATGCTTCGGCTGGGCCACCAACGAAGAAATGCGGGACATCACCGAAATGTCTTTCCGCATCAACGATTTCATGTGCGGCCTGTTTTCGGCCGTCAATATCCGGCTCGTCGACTTTAAGCTGGAGTTCGGCCGGGTCTGGGAAAATGAATATCCGAAGCTGCTGCTTGCTGACGAGATCAGCCCCGATGGCTGCCGCCTCTGGGATATGGAGTCGGACGAAAAGCTAGACAAGGATCGATTCCGCCGCGATCTGGGCGGAGAGGTTGAAGCCTATCAGGAAGTTGCCCGGCGGTTCGGCTTGTTACCTGAAGACGCCGAAAACGAAGTGCTCGACCTTGAACAGCATCGCAAGAAACGCGGAAAATAGCGGCCAGATTTTCGTTTGAACTGAGCTGCTTACTGGCCGATCTTGTTACCACAAATGATACCGAAGACAAAGGTGGCGACAAGCGCCAGCTTCACCATGCCCTCGGGATCGCGGTAGCCAAGCAGCTCTCCGCCAAAAACGAACAGTGCGACAAACATTCCGAGCGCTAACGCTACCATGGCGATGCCTCCCAGCAACAAATATCCTTGCCCCGCATAGAATATAGGCGGCGCCATTTTGACGAGTCAGATGTTGAGATTCGGTAAAGCGCGCGTAAGGGATTTGGCAGGATTTGGGCGGAAACCGCATATCTTTTGCAGCGGCTGCCAGCGCCTGATCGGTCGTTAAGGCTCAGCTTGTTGTGAGCCCCCTGCCTGCCCCGCTCGGAAACAGGCGGATGACGACCAAAAACAGCATGAGCGCGGCGCTCAAACCCAACAACCCGGCGAGTCCGGCCTCTGGTCCATAGTCGCCGCCTGTCCAATAAGCCGGTCCCAGTCGGTCAATTGCCACCAGCGATCCTTCGGACGCATTGCCGCTCATGGCAAAACCGAAAATCTTGGTCTGGGCAAAATTCCAGGCGGCGTGAAAGCCGATCGACAAACCCAGATTCCCCGTCAGCAGAAAGGGAATGCACAGGACTACACCATTCATCGCCAAAATGCTGAACGAGGCGACTGATATATGGTCGGTGCTGGCATGGGCCGCGGCAAAGAGCAAAGACGATACAATCAGCGCCCCCAATGTGCCGCGCCGAGCATCCACTTTCGATGCGAATACATCCCGTAGGCTGGTGAAAAGGAAGCCCCGGAAAAACGTCTCTTCCCAGACCGCAACCAGCAGCATCTTCACAAAAAAGAGCATAAATGCGGTGTCAACAAAGGCGGTCGTCACCGATGTCATGTTGATGGCACCGAGCGCGAGCGATACCGCAAATATGATCGCCACCGAAGTGACACCGATAGCTAGGCCGGCGACAGTCCCGAAAAGGAGTCTATTGCCAGGAGAGAGTCCATAATCCGCAAAGGGCCGACGATCGACGTAGCGCGCCCAGGCGACCAGCAAGCCGCTCATAACGATGACTGCAAGCAGAAATTGAAGAATGGCGTTGGGGACGAGCAGCAATGGGGCGACGCAAAGGAGGAGCGCTGGCACAAACAGGCACATTCGCACAATCGCGCCGAGCTTGCCTTCGCCGCCCATGGGCAATGTTTCCATGGATTGTTGCTCCCCAAAACGACCGGCACACAGCCTATCGCCCACACCCCCTTGCCACAAGGCGGTGATGGCAGCATAGAGCGCGCGACTCTGGCCCTGCAGGGAGATTGCACGCCATGAAAACACGTATCCATGTTACCCTGAAAAATGGGGTTCTCGACCCTCAGGGCAAGGCCATTCATCACGCGCTTGAATCGCTGGGTTTTGATGGCGTCAACGATGTTCGTCAGGGCAAGCTGATCGAGCTTGATCTCGATGATAATGTCTCGGATGCTGATATCGAGGCGATGTGCAAAAAGCTGCTCGCCAATATGGTCATCGAGAATTTTGAGATCGAGCGAGAGGCCGCCTGATGCGCAGCGCGGTCATCGTCTTTCCCGGATCCAATTGCGACCGCGATATGGCGGTCGCGCTCGAACAGGCGACCGGCGCAAAGCCGCATATGGTCTGGCACCGCGAAACCGAGCTGCCCGATGGCCTTGGTCTGATCGCCCTGCCCGGCGGATTTTCCTATGGCGACTATCTGCGCTCCGGTGCGATCGGTGCCAATTCTCCGATCATGCATGAAGTGAAAGCAGCTGCCGATCGCGGGGTTGCCGTGCTGGGCGTCTGCAACGGCTTCCAACTGCTGACCGAAGCGGGCTTGCTGCCCGGCGCACTGCTCCGCAATGCCGGAATTGATTTCATCTGCCGTGATGTCGCTCTGACCGTCGCGTCGAGCCAGACGGCCTTTACCAGCCGCTATGCGTCTGATGAAGCGATCACTATCCCTGTCGCCCATCATGACGGCAATTATTTCGCCGATGATGCGACGCTAGACCGGATCGAAGGCGATGGACGGGTGGCGTTCCGTTATGCGGAAAGCTGCAACGGATCAGCGCGCGATATTGCCGGGATCGTCAATGAAGCAGGCAATGTCCTTGGCATGATGCCGCACCCGGAACGCATGGTCGAACCGGCCCATGGCGGAACGGATGGTCAGCGGTTGTTTGATGGGTTGGTTCAAGCGCTGGGCTAGCGCTCCGCCACTGCCGTAAACCGCGCCAGCACAACAATCGCTGTCGGCCAGAACATCGTATTCCACAGATCATGCCAGTTGCCTGCATAGATTTGCGGTGCACCGATCACAGCCGTGTCGTAATTGTCCCAAGCTTCGCCAAGCAGCGCTGCCAGCAAGACAGCGCACCATGGTCGGATATCACGCAACGGCAGCCGAAAGATCAGCGCCGTTCCGAAGAACACGATCAGCCCGACATAGATATGCAGCGCATCCTTGGAGAGGCCGACCGTATCGATCAGCAGCAGTTTCGTCTCCTGAAAGACGCTCATCAGACGGTCGTGCGGAAGGGCGAGAAGCCCGTGTGCTCGTCATAGACGTCAAGACCTTCGCGCCGTTTGAGCCAGCCCACTACAACATAGGTCACAGGCGTCAGCAGAGCTTCCCAGGCAACCTTGAGCATCCAGTTGGTGATCATCACGGTAATGACGAGGCTATTGTCCCAGACGCCCCAAAAGGCGAGTGGGTAGAAGATCATGCTATCAATGCCCTGCCCAAAAATCGTTGACCCGATTGTCCGCGACCAGAGATGCTTGCCCTGAGTCCAGACTTTCATGCGCGCCATCACATAGGAGTTGACGAACTCGCCAGCCCAAAAGGCGATGATCGACGCGAAAACGATGCGCGGAACCTGCCCGAACACCTGTTCATAGGCATCCTGTCCGGTCCAGTTCCCGTCGGGCGGCATCGCGACGACTATTGTGGCCATCAGCGCCATGAACAGCATTGCGACAAACCCGGCCCAGATGCACCGCCGGGCCCGTGCATAACCGTAAACCTCGGTCAGCACGTCACCAATCACATAGGAGAGCGGGAAGAAAAGAATGCCTGCGCCAAAGGCATAGGCACCGATAACGGGCAGATCGACATTGGCAACCTTGCCTGCCCCGATCACATTGGAGAGCAGCAGAATGACCACAAAGGCCACCATCACGAAATCGAAATAGCGCATCCGCCGGTTGCCCAGCGCGGAGGCGTCAATTTTCTCGATTACTGCGTCGCTCATATGGCTCCCCCTGCCCCATCTTCATCTTGCAATCCAGCCGAAATTGGCGTGAAAGCTGCCCCATGTATTCCATATTCACTTCAATGAAGGTGTTTAGCGACCCCTGGGTTGGTCATCCGAAGTTGAACCGGCTGGGTATGCACCGCAAACGGGTAAAAGCAGCGCAGGCGGTATCGCGGTTCCGGCGTGTGCAAAGCGTCCACGGGTTCAATAGTGATGAACAACACCTGCTCGATCAGGGTTTTGTCGCTATTGAAAATTTCCTGCCCGATGCAGAATTCGCGGCCTTGCGCGATGAATGCCATGCCTCGGTCGAAGCCGCGAAGGCCGCAAAACCGCTACCCGAAAAGCCGGAAGTGTGGGGCTTTGGTGATAGTGACCGACATGACTGGGGCTTTGACCGGTTCGATGGAAGCACGCTCAACCGCTTCATCAAACCCGGCCCACACGCCGCCGCTTTTCCGCGCAACAGGCGCTTCAAGCGGCTGGCGCGTATCGTAACCGGCAAGGCGATGTCCCCGCGCCGCAACTGGATCTACCAGACGGCCAATGGCGATGAGAGCGATATCCCTGACCAGCAACGCGAGTTTCACCGCGACACGTTTTTCAACGCCATGAAATACTGGTTCTTCATCGATCCGGTGCGGGAGGAGGACGGGCCCTTCGTCTATGTCCCCGGCAGCCACAAGCTGACCCCGGAACGCCTCGCCTGGGAAGAAAGAAAGGCGGACGCCGCCGTCGAAGCGCGGATCCAGCAGAACCGCAGAGGAATGACCGGCTCTTTCCGCATAGAGGAAGATGAATTTGCCGCGCTCGGCCTGCCGCAGCCGCAGACATATCCGGTACCCGAAAACACGCTCGTCGTGGCCAATGTCTTCGGCTTTCACCGCCGCGGAGATGCTGTACCCGGCACAGACCGACTATCACTTTACGGTAATCACCGACCGCAGCCTTTTATTCCGTTCGGCAGCTAGCTAGAGGGATGCAGCGCGCGCCCGTAGCTCAGCTGGATAGAGCGCGAGACTTCTAATCTTGAGGTCGCAGGTTCGAGTCCTGCCGGGCGCGCCAACGCAATAATGCATTTCGAATTTCCCTGTTTTATGGGAATTTACAGGGAAAATATGCAATTTCGGCGAGTTTCTCATGTTTTCGTGTACCGAGAGCCGTGCGACTCAAGGGTCTAGTCGTCAAATTCCCTAAGTTACAGAACAGCGAAATTTCTCGATTGAACAGGAAGGGACTTCCGCGAAACAGGGAACGGAAGTAACCGTTCGGTACCTGGACACTTTTTCGCAGCCTCGAAGGCTCAATTTTGTTCTATGCGGGAAGTCCTGTGGAGGAGGAGGAGATCATGGCAAGAGTGCATGCATGAAATTTATGCTCCAAAAAAAGCATCAATAAACAGCACGCTGCCTTACGACCAGCGCGAGCTCCGACTCCCATTTGTCGTAGGCTTTTTGAAGTTCTGGTTGGTACGAGTGCAATATGTATGTCTGCGTCAACACGTTTCCAGGGCTGTGGTTCAGCATTCGTTTAACGACTGTTTCTGAGACACCTAGACGCACCATATGTGTCGCCACGGATCGCCTGAGATCGTGAAAACGCCAGTCTTGGATTGCTCCACCGATACTAGGAAGGAGATTTTCAATCTTTCTTTTTCCCTTACTGTATGCGCTGACATGCGTTGCTCCGTCATTAGAAAACACAAAGTCACCGCGCCGTGGAGCATCAACCAGAAGCTGCAACATCATCGGCGAGAGCGGCACGATATGCGCGCGCCTGCTTTTGTTTTCGCTAGATTGTCGCCAAACTCTAATGGCAAGATCAACTTCATTCCATTTCATTGCTGCAACCTCGGATCTCCGCTGACCAGTTAAGATCAAACCTTGCACGAAACAGCCAAATGGGTAGCCGATGATCAGTGAAGCTGAAAACACTCGGCCAATTTCTTCCATTTCAAGAACGCGGCATCGCGGTATCTCTCTCCGCGGTTTGGAAACTCCGACCGCAGGAGAGACCTCTATCCAATCCCGAGAGCAAGCATAATGGAAGATGGTTTTGAGTAGAGCTAAAATTCGATTAGGGAGAACGCTTCCATCCAGATTATCAAGAAGTTCGTGGACGTCTGAGCGACGTATTTTTGAAATGGGACGTTTGCCCCAATAGGGGAGCACATGAATTTCGAGCTGACGACGCTGCTGCCACCAGCTCTTATTATTCTTTTCTGCGACCTGTAATAACCATGTATCTGCAGCATTTTTAAAGCTTCGAATTTTGTTACACCTTCTTGAATTCAAATTGCAAATAATAGATTTTGTTAGAAATTTCATTACTGCTGTAACTTTATATAATGATCAAAAATTCTCTTGCACTAGAACTTATGATTTATATCAATATTCCTCACAGTCCAGAAAATAAAATAGGACAACGACCGTTTATTGACTTTACCGTGAAGAGTATAGATACACAATTCAATTGCATACGTGTTTATAATATTTTCGACGAAAAATTGTTGACTGGATACCTTGTTGAACCAGAGACGAAACAGAAAAAGGAAGCTGGTGGCAGTTAATCAAGGGAGTGATGCGCTCCACGCGAGTTATCGTGTTAATGCCAGCGGCTCGATCAGGATGGTCTCTGCCATCATGGTTTAGTAAATCTCGCCGTTTGGGAGCTTGTCTCGAAACTTACCGCTAAATGATTTATTGAATCCAATCCACCTTGGGGAAGCCCGGTTCGATGTAAAGTGCGTTGCGGCCGCGACAGTCGAGTCAGTCGCGCGCATAACAGGAGGTGAACTCCGCGCCATTAACCGATCGGGTATGCGCGGGCGAACCATGACATTGGAACGGCTCATTGAAAGCGGCGAGTACATCATCGGCCTTCAGCTTGTGCTGGACCTGGATCGCCAAGCACTACTGGCTGTGCTCATCGTTAGCGGGTTCTTTTCGGGCCGCAAACGAGTAAGTTTACTCGTGGGGGAACGTTTCTGGCCAGTCACCTTACAGGCTCGACTCTGAGATAGGCCGAGAGTCACTAGACCAAATTGCTGGTTACTTCTTAGTCTGTCACTCACCCAACCGACATTTGGCTATGGGGTCTTGCTCAGAGGAGTTTGCGACGTCGAGTTGCACGTAACGGCGAGACCATCATATTCTTGGTAAATTCTAATACGTCTCAATATTCCATCGCAGCATATACGGCGGACCATTCATTACATCGGCTCCCGACCGATAAGAAAAAAAGGTTCCGTCGCAACTTTTTCTACTTGCCATGGATCCAGTAAAGCTAGTTGATTCATTAAGAATGTTATCGATGTCAAATATTATGGAATTAACAGACAAATTTTTCTTAGAAATCAGAACTACTGACGGCTCCATCGAAATCTTGTTTTCTCGCCCTTCGGTAGTAGCGATGTAGAAATCGCCGATGTCAACGATCGAACGAATCGAATTTCCTACAATCCCAAGCTCTTTTTGTTTCAATAACCCGTCGTTCATCGTGGCTGAGAAGAACCTCGAACCACCCCTCTTTTCTCTTTCGAGCAGGGGGTCGAAATCACTTTGCCCCCCTAATAAATCATCGGAGCCCCAAAAAAGCTGGCCGTTATGTAGTGCAATATCGGTATATCGAAAACAGGAACGCCCAGCCGTCTGATATGGCGAAGTAGTAGAAACATCCGGAGAACGATTTGTAACATCATTCCAAGTCAAACCATCATCAACGGACATGAAAACATGTGTTTCGTCCATACGATCCCCGGTGCTTGCCCACCATAAACCCCTTGTCCTGACATCAGCCACAACCGTATGAAAATGCCGGGCTTGATAAGCCGTCAGCTCAAGCACCGTTGACCAACTTTGCCCGCCATCGATTGAACGGAGGAGCCGATTGTTGCTGAGATAAGGCGAAAGCTCATCAATGCGATCATCAAAATCTGGAAAATATCGAACACTGTTCATATGATATTCGCCAAAAATGATCGTGCCATCAACTTCGTCTATTGATGAGGTCCCGTGCCATTGAGCATCTCCAGGTTTGCTTGCTCCCAAATACTGCCAATCATTGCTGAAGCGGTGCATAACTCCCAGATTCCCACGCTCACGCTCAGTCCGCGGATCTTGCACACCCTTTGTCTGGATCAGACGTGTGCCATCGCCTAAAGTGCGACAATTGCGAGGAGTTGCTCCAGCAAGCTCATCAGGAAATATGGAATTCCAAGAGTTCCCCAAATCTTCAGAAAAAGCGAACCCATTTGGAAGGCAAGCGATTACTTCCTTGCTGGCTTGATCCGCATCGTTGCCACAAACATGCTCAGCAAAACGCATTTGTTGAAGCGCAGATTCCACCGTGGGTATTTCCAAATGCGCTATTAGGCGACGAATGCCAAATTCTTCGGGCACATTGATCGTATAAACAACTTCTCGATCATACACGTCTTTTCGTTCTATTTCACATGCGAATGGCGAGTTCGCGTAGCGCATTGCCCGAGTGAAGCCCGGTGAAGAGCTATGCTTCGGCATTCGATCCGACAATGCTTTTTCTATTGCGCTTCCCGGGTTAGTCGACTTTTTTTTTACGGGCAAAGGCTTCTGGCCGATAAACCAGTCGCTGCGCAAATTCGTAGAGGCGTCTTCCAGAATTATATGATGAACTTCGAAACCCACTTTACGCATTGCATCCAAAAACCAATGGCGCCCAACTTTTATGCTCGGCAAAGGGTTATCTTCCGGCACATACTCGAAATAGCCCGGCCGACCTTCTATATATGTCGAAATAGTAGGTGCATCATATCCATCTGACAGCCTTCCCGGTGCAATATGTGTGAAAAAGACACCACCCGGTACGAGAGTGCGCATACACTCACTAAGTGCCAATTCGCTCTCCTCGAAATAGTCAAACAGCAAAACCCCCATGATGGCTGAGAACTGGTTTTCATCGTAACAATTCATATTCCTAACATCGACGCCGACATCATGGTTTGAAGAATATTTTTCACCGTAGAGCGATGCGGATTTCATAGAGAGGAAATGACTACGCACTACTCGTTGCTCGGCTCCCGACATGGCAAAGCCTAAAAAGGGCAGATTCTTAGTTGTCGCATTGTCAATGCCCGCATTGCTTAGCTTGGGCACTACATAGTCGTTGATGACTTTTGGAAGTCCACGTGTTCGCGCTCGGGCACCACACGACGGGCATCCTTCAGCCTTTTTCGTCAAACCTAATAAAGTGGCCCCGCAGATAGCACATAGCAATTCGAGATTCCCCTGTTCCGCTTCAAGCACCTCACTTCGAAAAGATTGCGTTGCGTTATCGCCGAAACCCGAAAGCCCTAAAACAGGCTGCGGCTGATCCTGTATCCTGCAGACGCGTATGTCAGAAATCACGACTTGTCCGCGTACAGCATCTTCAACCGTAGCGATCCAAGCCCTCGCCCTCGCTGCTCCTGCCTTGGTAACGACAACTTCACCAATAACGTTCAGACAAGTTCCGGCAGGATTCTTGTTCAAATCATCAATAAATAGACTCGGCCATTGTAGAGATTTACCTTCAGCATCAACAACGTGAAGGCCAATACGCAACTTACCATCCAACGCTATCGGTGAATTTTCAGCTATGTCCAAACCCTCACTGGTTGGAAGATGGACTCTAGCGGATACATTGAATCTGTCGCCCGACTCTACATCAAAATACTCCTCTACGGGAGCGTAAGCTGATTGCACCGAACCATTTCCGGTAGCTATGAGAGCAGCAGCATCACCGTTGGAATTTCCCTCTGTTTGCCAAGTCCCGCCCAGTGCCCAATTCTCAAATTCGCCTCCTTGAGTATTCCCCAAATTGATCCAAGGCGAATTTCTTCCTAATTTCTCCAACAGAAGCGCAACATCGATCGGATCCGAACCAAAATCTGCCGCATACTGGGTAACGGCATTGTTGTCGTCTTCGACCCAGTGCTTTATGCTATCTCTAATCGTCTCGTCATATCGCCATACTGTAGACGGTCGAATTAGACTGGTTTCGTTTGGAACAATTTCGCTCGGTACACTTTCGATATCGTATCCAAATATATAAAAATCGTCATAATAATAATCGAAAACACGTTCCTTAAGGTCATCTGTCCAATAAGATCGTCTTTCACGCCACGATTTTCCTTTAAAAGGAAATTTGATATCCTTTCCATACAATCTTGATATTACATCCCATGCCTCATTGGACTCTTCGAGCTTGGCTATAAAATGTGCGTGTTTAACACCATTATCAAACAGCCTATATGACTGCGGGCAAATAAAATCGTCTGATTGGTCGACAGGTATTGTCAATATGCTCCGAACAAATTCTCCAAAAGTTGTGTTTTCAGAGAACCCGAAGCGGGAATAGTAAGAAGATTCATCCGGAAAAAATCTTTTGTTGCCTATACCGTATGAAAATACAGACTCCAATCTCTTATACGGGTTACGAATGAAAGTAAATTTTAATACATTATAGAAGTCATCATGTGGCACTAGGTATTTTGTTCTTATATTCTCGATCTCGCCATTTGGAGCGCAGTCTGAAAATCCGTCCATTACGCCTAATTCATTAATCGCCGTAAGAGTTGATCGTAGCCCTGTTCGAACATTTCTATAATATCGGAATATGGGATTCGGTAAAGAGAAGTATTGATGGTAAAAATACTCAGATAGTTTCTTTGTCATCTAAAATTCCGATTATTGGGCATTCGATTGCTATCAACTTCAAGCGCCATATCTCGCGTAGTCGAAAATCCATCTACATCCCAACATAGAATTCGGAAATGGCATTCGACACCTATTGCCTTTTGGATATGTCTGCAACGATGATTGCGCTAGCATCAGATCGCGATATCTCTGATCATTTTTGCCGTCCAGCCGCCCCCTTTGTTTGCCGTCCGTTTCGTCTTTCCTCAGATTTTTGTGTCGTGGGTACTCTTCGGACAGTCATGGTCTAAGTTGCTCATCTCCGACATGACAGACGGATGGCTGCATGATCTTTGCAGAAGGAGCTCCGTTCGCCTGTATCAAGCGCCAGCAGAAAATCTCGGACAACGCCTGAAATGATTGAGGCGGGGGTATGCTTTCTTTCACTCAGCGTTGCATGGGCCGCCTTGGGAAGATAGATCGAAGGCTGCCAAAAACGTCTTTAGAAGCGATGATCGGGCGCGCGCTGACGGGGAGAGGTCGAGTGAGCTTGCGCAACCGCTTCGCCTCACGCCAGACACTTCTAACCCATGGCGATCGCAGTTCCAGCGCATTGTCGTACGTAAAATGCGGTGCCGATTATGGATCTAACTGAGAATCTCAACCCCGCTTCCGTTGGAATTCCAACGGAACCTGCATTGGAACGCTTGACAATGAAAGCTCATAAACCGCTAGTAAACTTGGCGCGCGTCGGTGACCCAGCTCGATAGAGCGCGAGACTTCTATTTTCGACGTCACAGGTTCAAGTCCTGCGGGGCGCACCAAGGTTTCGTTCAAACTGGCCCAAAGTACGATATGATGATTCTCACACTCCATAATGCAGATGATGTGTCAGCTCACGCAATTGAAATTGCTCGGACACTCACCAATAACGATGTATATCTCGAAAATACGCTACCACCAATTGGGCCCTCTTACGGTTGGATCGGCTTCTCCAAGCATACCGAATTTGCGTTTGAGATAGACGGTGACCAGAAACACAGGGACGCGCGATCAACGGTGTTTCAGTGCGAAAAGGCGGCTTCACCACTCTTAAAACTGCCGTGCAACGCACAATGCCCGGCCGACCTTCATTGCTACATTGCCACGCTGCCGGATCACCTGACTAATCTTCTCGATGGTGCCGGACGGGATCGAGGCCAAATACAGAGCACGATCGAGAATATTCTAGGAGTCAGCGTCTTGGATGGACGGGATTGTGAAGATGATTATCTCAACATGGCGCTGGGGCCATTGAATGATAAACTTGCTTTTGATCTTCTACGCGGTTGCATTCTAGTTTTGAGGCATCTCCGCCAGTTCGACGCAGAAGCAAAATTGCTCCTGCGCGCTCTTGAAATCCGGTCGTCAAACAACCTGCAGTTTCTTTTATCCAGGGCGCTAGCAAATGCTCAAGATTATCAAGGTGCGGCAGAAGCCGCATCTCAAGTAGTATTTGACAAATCCGACCCAAAAAATGATGCGTTTGAGGATCATTTGCGAGAGCTTCAGTCATTCGAGTCGGTCGAAAAGGAGGCGTTGGATTTATTGAGCCGCGAAAGCAGCTACAAGAAACGACAGTCTAGCCGAGTAGCCTACTGCCTGCACAATACGCTTCCCTACCGGCATGGCGGTTATGCGATACGCAGCCACGCAATCGCCAAGTCCCTACTCGCATCGGGGCAAGACCTTATTGCCTTTGCACGCCCAGGGTTCCCGTCAGACGGGCAATATTGCCAATCAGAAAATGCCGATGAAATTTCGACCGAGGGCGTCACCTATCGTTTCCACAATGACTTCGGACGACGGCGTAGAGCCTATCAATATATTGCTCGGTCAGCGGACTATTTTGAGGACGTTTTTGGGAAAGAAAGTATCGACCTCGTGCATGCCGCGACGAATTTTTGGACGGCGCTCCCGGCCGGCATCGCAGCGAAGCGACTAAATTTGCCTTTCATTTATGAAGTGCGGAGTTTTTGGGGCATGGCACGGGAGGCGCGAGAACCAGGGTTTCTTGCGACACCACAAGCTCGAAGAGATGAAAACCTGGAACGAGTTACACTTTCGTTGGCGGATCATGTCCTCACACTGACCGAAGTCATGCGCCGTCATCTCAGCTCATACGGGGTCGCTCCTGAAAAAGTTTCGCTCGCTCCCAATTGTGTCGACGCTGATCGCTTTGTGCTACAAAGCAGAAATCCCGAACTTTCTAAACGTTTCGGTATCGAACCAGATGATCTTGTCATCGGATATATCGGGACAATGCTCGACTACGAAGGGCTTGATTTGCTCGTTGAAGCCGCAGCGCCAATTTTATCACAGAATCGCAAAATTCAAATGTTACTGATTGGCGCAGATATGGAGAAATTGCGGCACAACAGCGGTACTGAAGGCCGACTAATGCGACAAATCTCGGAAATGGGTATGGAAGATCAGGTGCAACTGGCTGGGAGCATCCCCAGCGAGGCAACTCCTATCCACTATGGGTTATTTGACATTTGCGCGTATCCGCGCCGCAAACACGATGTATGCGAGATGGTATCACCGCTCAAACCGCTGGAGGCCATGGCTGCGGGCAAAGCTGTGATCCTTTCAGACGTCGGCGGCATGCAGGAGATGGTCCTTCCTGACGAAACAGGATTGCTCTGCCGCGCGGATGATGTGGAGAGTTTACGCAATCGACTGGCACAGCTGATCGATGATCCGGTACTACGAAATGAAATCACACAAAATGCGCAGCGATTTGTGCGAGACAAAAGAAATTGGGAGAAAACTACTGATGAAATCATGGATGCATACTCTATATTTGACAGTTAATACTTATAGAGAACCGCGTTTATGGTAACTATAATCCGCTTATAATAAAGTACTCCAAACGCGCGATAATCGCTGCAAACCTCTTGCCTCAACTATTGACACCAACAGTTCATTCCGTTCTACGCTTTGCGTCGGGCAATGATTATAGATTTAGAAAGACCTAAATGAAAATTTTCATCGTCTTTGGCACAAGGCCGGAGGCCATCAAGATGGCTCCGGTTGTTAAGGCTTTCAAATCCGATCCGGCGTTCGATACGGTAACCTGTGTAACCGGCCAGCACCGTTCAATGCTCGACCAAGTCCTGCAGCTCTTTGATATCACGCCAGATATCGATCTCAATATCATGAAAGCCCAACAAACATTGACCGACGTTACGGTTGCAACACTCGCCGGTCTCCAGCCGATACTTGCTGATCAGCGCCCCGATGCTGTCCTAGTTCATGGGGACACTAGTTCAGCGATGGCTGCGGCGATGGCTGCCTTTTACGAACATATTCCGATCGGCCATGTTGAAGCCGGATTGCGTACAGGCGACCTGATGGCTCCTTGGCCAGAAGAGATGAATCGCCGGTACATTGATATGGTTGCCCGCTGGCTGTTCGCGCCGACCGAGACTTCAGCGGAGGCTCTGCGTCGGGAAGCCGTTCTGCCAGAGCGTATAACAGTAACCGGGAATACGGTGATTGATTCACTTCTTTCGGTGGTTCGCGATTTCCACGCGGACGACAACACAAAGGCTAAACTTGATGCGCAATTCGATTTTCTTGATCCGAGCAAACGGCTGATCGTCGTTACAGGGCACCGTCGAGAGAGTTTTGACGGTGGAATCGAACGCATGTGTCAAGCGCTGTCTAGGCTTGCGGAGCGCAGCGATGTTGAGATTATTTATCCAGTACACCTAAATTCAAATGTTCAGCGCGCTACGACAGCAGTTCTTAGTGACACAGCCGGTGTCCATCTGATCGAACCGCAGGAATACCTGCCGTTCGTCTATCTAATGGATCGCGCCCACCTAATCATCACCGATTCTGGTGGTATTCAGGAAGAAGCCCCTTCGCTTGGCAAGCCAGTTTTGGTAACACGCGAAGTGACGGAGCGTCCTGAAGCGATCGCTGCCGGCACGTGCCGATTGGTCGGTACAGATAGCGATAGAATCGTTGATGAGGCGACAGCCTTGTTAGATAATGACGAGGAATATCGGCGCGTCAGTTCGATCAGCAATCCCTATGGAGACGGCAACGCCGCTCACCGCATAATGGAAGTCATGAAGAATGCACGTTGAGAATGAGACATTTAGTTTTGCAACCGCTTGCGTAGTGGGCCTTGGCTATATCGGCCTCCCTACTGCGGCAACGCTTGCGGCTTGTGGTGTCGATGTGAAAGGCGTCGATATCAACCAAGATATCGTCGATAAGCTGAATGGGGGGCTGGCGCACTTCAGCGAACCCGACCTAGATGAGCTTGTTCAGCGTGTCGTGACCAATGGAAAACTGCAGGCCTATACTATGCCTCAGTCTGCTGATGTCTTTGTTATCGCGGTTCCGACTCCGATGTTGCCCGATAAATCACCGGACATGAGGCACGTTGAAAGCGCGACGAGGTCACTAACGAATGTCCTAGAATCGGGCAATGTTGTAATCCTTGAATCTACCAGTCCGGTCGGCTCAACAAAGATGATTGAAGACATCATTCGCAAGGAACGTCCCGATCTGGTTGACGGCGACGCGCTAAGTCTTTCTTTGGCCTATTGTCCGGAACGCATTTTGCCAGGCCAGATGGTTCGTGAGCTGATCGAGAATGATCGCATAGTCGGCGGACAAACTCCCGCAGCTGCGTTGCGGGCAAGCGCATTCTACAGAAAATTTGTTAAGGGCCAGATTCTTGTCACCGATGCGCGCACCGCAGAGCTAGTCAAGCTGATTGAAAATGCATACCGCGACGTCAACATCGCATTCGCCAATGAAATCGCAAACATATGTGACAACGGTGGAATGGACGCGTGGGACGCAATCAGGCTCGCCAATCATCACCCGCGAGTAAATATTCTCAATCCCGGTCCAGGCGTGGGCGGGCATTGCATAGCAATCGACCCATGGTTCCTGATCACACAAAACCCCGGCCTCTCCAAGCTCATGGCTGAAGCCCGCAGAATCAATGATGAGCGCCCTGAAAGCGTCTTAGGTAAAATTCGCCACGCATGCGGCAATGCTAACACAAGGCGCGTAGCCTGTTTCGGGTTAGCGTATAAACCTGATGTTGACGATCTGCGAGAAAGTCCGGCGGTAAAAATTGCCGGAACGCTAGCCGACGAAGGCTTTAAAGTCCTTGTTGTGGAGCCCCATATTACCCAGCTTCCCAGCTCGCTGGCAAGCAAGAGCAACGTCAAGCTAGTCGATGCCAGCACGGCTATATCTGACGATGGTGTTATCGCGATCCTAGTCGCGCATTCCGAATTTTCAGCAACGCCTTTGATGTTCGAAGGCAAAACTACCATCGATCCAGTCGGACTTCTCGCCCATACCGAAAAACGCGCATAATCAGAAAAGCGCCCAGATCCAGCCTAAATCTGAAGGAACCACAATTTGTCTTATCAGGACTTCCTTAGCTCATTCGCCGCCGCACAGGGCTTGGAAAGCGTAGACACGCTCTTGAACGACCATCCTAAGCGCTACTCATTTCAAATCAACAGCCGAGAGCGGGCCAAAGACGCGATATCAACGCTTGAGGACAAGCTGAATATCGATTGGAACGGGCTAAAAATTCTAGATATCGGATGCGCCTATGGGGCGTTTACCATCGAACTCGCAAACAGAGGCGCAAAGCCAATTGGAATCGATATCAATAATAAATGGCTTGCTCTTGCGGAGCAAAATGCCTTGAATGAAGTTGATGTCCCGTTCATAAATTGTGACGCATCTTCAATACGTGCGCGCCGCGAACTGGAAGAATTTGGCCCCTTCGATCTCGTATTGGTGAATGATGTATTCGAGCACATCTATGATACTGCAGGGCTGCTTTCTAATCTTCGTTCTCTGATGAATGGTGGCGCATCTCTTTATTTCAAAGTCCCCAATGGCCAAGCAACCCGACATGTGATCAGCGAAGGGCATAAGAAGGTTTTTGGGATATCCCTTCTAGCGCCGGATTATTGGACAAAATTCGTGAAGGCACCGTTCCATATTTATTATAGACGATGGTCATATTTTTTGGCGCTGTTTAAGGAATATGGATTCGAAAACTTGCGTACACTCAATGTCATACATGACACTGACATCGAGCAAACTCGACGTCACATCTCCAATGATCTGCGCAAGATAAAAACACATCTTACGTTGGAAAATTTTGAATCCCCAGATCAATTCCGCACTGCCCGGCATGCGTGCCAGTACTATTTCGATGAAGTTGAATACGATATGGACCGACTCAATTGGGAAGATTTGTTTTTCAAATACCGAGTGACTTTTTGGGAAGGTATCATCGATGCCGCCAATTAGACCTTACTCAAAACTCACTTCCCATTTCAAAATATGAGCAGGGTTATCAGGAAACACGTCTTTGGTTCCTCGATACGTGAAAAATATTCCGTCCTTTGAAGCGCGACTGCCTCTCGAATAAGTGAACCCGGTGCCGCTCGCGGCATAATTGTCCAGATCAAACAGTTTGATCAGGTGGAAATTTTCCTTGAACAGTATGTGGGCACTGGGCCTAAATCCAAATTTTTTATTGGTTGCCTCGGTCAGAATGATCCAGCCAGGCCCGACATCAATCAACTTACGTATCTCATGGCCGGCGAAACCGATTTCTCTTGGCACGACAGGGTTGGATTTTGGCGAAACAAATAATCGCGAACCCGTTCTCTTCGAAATCGCAAAAGAGGGATCAATATATTGCTCACTGCCCAGAATATCATCAGAACCCCAAAGCAAATAATCCTTAGCGACTATGATATCCGTGTATCGCTGAACCGGAATAAGGAATTCTGGGGCGATTGAAGGCAAGGCAACGTCTGGTGCTGAATTGGTCACATCCCTCCATGAATCACCATCGTCCTTCGAGCACCAAATTCGAGTTTCCCAATGTCGATCACCGCTGGAAGCCCACCAAACGCCAACTTGAAAAGGATCAGCAACTACGGTGTGGAAATGCCGAATTTCCAGAGGCCCGTATTCAAGCACAGGAGCCCATGTCGCACCATCATCCCGAGATCGTAGAATGCGATTTGATCGCAATGCGCTCAAATACTGCTCCCGATTCTCATCAAAATCGGGTTGCCTGGCCTCCGAGTTGTTAAAATACTCACCAAACATGACTGTGCCGCCAGATTGGTCGATTGATGCATTGCCATGCCAATATGCATCGCCTGGCTTCGTCCGAGACAGCAGGTTCCAGTGCTTGTCGAATACAAAGATGTTTGCCTTGTTCGCAACGTCCTGATCGACGGCAGTGGCGCCTTGCCAACCGACAGATTGTATCAGGTGTCTGCATGACGAAGTTGTAAAGCAATTCCAGAAGCGAACTTTTTCGGCACCTGGAACCGTGATCGTACGCCAAGTAGCTCCCAAGTCTTCGGATATCCCGATTTTCCCGGTTGCTGCGACGATCACAGTGTCACTTGATCGTTGACTGCCAGGATCAAAAACATGCTCAGCGAAATCGGCATGGCGGATATCACTTGGTAAATCGGGAACGGACAATCGAATCTTCAGAAGACCGAACCCGCTCGCCTCCGGCAGCGGAATCGAATATTCCTTCAGTTCACCCATGTGCTCGGGTTTCGTTAGACTCGCAGTTGACGGGCTAACATCGCGACCACTCGGCTGGGAGGCTGGTGGTTGACTAGGGAAGTCATGCACCTTGGGTTGCCGCTCTAGCGAAGCAAGCCAGCGCTCGCCCAAACCGACAGAACGCTGAGCTGGTTCGGTCGCTTTCACGCCAACAAACCAGTCTGTCACCGTATCCGTTGCGGCGTCGCTTAGACGCCTGTAATGGGCTGAAAAACCGGCTTGCCGCATCGCAGAAAGCAACCAATCCTTGCCAACCTTAATTGTAACCGTTTCAAGATCATCGGGAAAATAATCGAGATAACCAGCGCGCGGCGTGATTTTTCGCTCAACCTTAGGCGGCTCAGCGCCTTCAAGCAGGCGGTAGTCTGCAATAGCAGTAAACAGTATTCCGCCATCTTCAAGAACGCGTGCAGACTCGGCAAGCGCCTGCTCGATTTCGACAAAATAGTCGAAAACGAACAGGCCATAAATACCTGAAAATCGGGAGTCGGCAAATCGTGATAAATCGCGAATGTCGACCCCCTCTTCATGATCTCTCCTGTATTTTCCCGCATAGGAGACCGAATGGAAATTCGGGAAGACATCGCAAATCGCTGGCTCTTCGGAACTGGTCATAGAGAACGCCAGCAGTTCTCCATTTTGGTTCGCATTGCCAATTAGCGGCAGGACTTCTTCTTTCAGCAGGGTCGGCAATGTCCGAGTTCGCGGTCGCGCACCGCAGCCCGGACAATTTAACCCTTCTCCAGCTCGAGCCGGACCAAGATCGGCACCGCAAATCGAACAATCGGACCAGATCAAAGTTTCCGAACGATCTGCGGCCTGACCACGTGCCTTCTCATTATCCAATCTTATGATCGCATCTCTGGCAACCTGAAGACCAAGCGTTTCTGCGTGGGTAAGTTCTTGATATGCACGCTGCATGTCGAAGTTCGAAAATCGACGATCAGAGTAGATCAGGCCGCGATAGTAATGGGCCATACGCGACCCTTCTTGCGAGGAGTGCGACAGATATTCAAACGCCTTATCCAGATCCCGAGCGACTGCCGTGCTGCTATAATAGGCATATCCCAGTCGATATGCAGCTAGCGAATGCTCACCGTTATCGAAAGCTTGCCGAAACAATTCAACCGAACGAATGCGCCGTGGATCTTCTGTTTCAGAATTCCAAAGCCGTTCCGCCTCTTTAGATAGCTGCCGTTCGTCCATTATGTTCTCTTACGCAACATCCGTTGAACCCACATAACTCACCCTTCCCTAAACACCGCATTGCCCTATCCGATTGAACCAAGATCAAAAAAGCTGTGCGAACCCTTTTCGTATTTCACATACTTAGTCCGAAACCAGTTCCACATTCAAAACTTCGCCCAACGACCCTGAGAATTTTAGATTATGGGTGCCGCGATCATCTGCCCAGAGGAACCGACCACTTCGCATGGTTCGATTGACGCTCGAGCGTGCATGATCGATCTCGATATGCTCCCCGAAGGAAAAAATAGTCGCAAACTGCGCCATATCCGTATCATCGAGGGCCAAATTAAAGCTGGATGTAGGCGTGAAACTGTTGGCTGCGTCAGACATCCAACCATGAAGTTGAGGCTGTTCCTGCCCACGAATAGCATCCGACATAATAGGAGCGGCGAGCAGACTTGTGGCAAGCAGGCTTTCCTCCTGCCGCCCATCATTCTCTGGGCTTCGAGCTCGCATAATCACCCCATCCTTTTTAACTTCCCAATCGGGATGAAATTGAAACCATTGATGGAAATCATGCTTCGCACCGGGCGAACGATCGTAAAGCCAGTCCAGAACTACAAGAAACTTCCCGGGATTAAGGATCAGACCGCGCCAATGGCGGACGAATTTTAAATGGCTGACTTCGCATTGTGTCACAGCCAGGCCGGATTGCTGCTCCGCGCCTACCAGCGCTGAACCAAAAGGCTTGGCAGCCTGCCCGCTAGGACGACCACGGGGATAGCTCTTTCCGTCAATCTCCACACAATTGTGTGCCCGCGTCGACTCCACATAGATGCGCTTGGGGTCGGAATACCAAAAACCCTCCTTGAATATTTCAGAACCCCGTTCGGTTCTGCCAGCATAGGCATAGCGACCAGGGTCGATCAGGATTTCACGATGCCTGTCATACCAAATGAAAGACAGATGATCGGCATGTTTATGGGTGCGAGAATGGAAGCCCGCCATCTGCGCGAGATATGATGCATCCTCGAAAACCGGATCATTCGAATCGGGATAAAGACGGGCGAATGCATATCCAGCATCCAGATAGGCCCGGACGCCGCCCTTGGCTGGGCGGCCTATTTGCCCTCCCGACATTACATTTTGAAGCGCATCGTGATCGTATCTCCTCGCGAGTTGCACGCTTCTTTGAAGCATCGAGCGTGGATCAGAGTCACCAAATGTAAGCAAGCCATAATCTGGCTGGATCATCCAGGCCAAAGCCTCTTCCATTTCCGATATCCGCCGAACGACTTTCCGGTCTTCAATCAGCTCTGTTTGAAGCGCGCCGATAAGACTTCCCAAGATCATATAATGATAACCGGGCGAATGCTCCTTGTGCACATTGTCTGGTGTGAAATGGCTATCAAGGCATTGCCAAAGCCGATCGGTTGCAATTTGGAAATACTCTTCGAAACGCGGATCAACATGCTTGAAACGCTTGGCTGCGGCGAGCTGGCCGAAAGCTTGATAGATGCCATGATTATTCTCGTGCTTGAAAAAGCCGTCGGTCAGCAGCAATTCATGATGAAACATCACGCTCTTGAAAAACAACTCCACTTCTTCGTCGGAATAGTCGTCATCACGCGCAATGACATCCAATATGTAGGCCATGCGGTATAGCCGCTGGCCCACGGCCATATCATACCAAGCAAAACCCTCTTTCGCTCTACTTTCGTCGGTCAGTACGAACGCTGTTGAGTGGACGAATGCTTCAATCTGAAAACGCTGGATCCAGTCCAACGCAAACGCGTACGACACATCGAAATATCTTCTCCGGCGGACTGGATCATCCACCGTGCAAGCCCCTTTCAAAAGGAACGTTAGCGGTTCCCATGCATTAAGTTGAAAAGCGAACGATCGATCGAATTCAGTCCATGGTAACGGCGGCTTTAATGACGGCAAATGATCTCCTTGGCGGAACCAACCAATTTCAATCAAATCATCGAGCGTTGATTGAAAGGTCGATGCCAAATGCTTGGGAGATGTATCAAGTTCATCATACGTAACGATTGGAGCATTCGAAACGTGTTTTCTAAAATCCCCGATATCACCGCCTTTTGAATAATTTTGATTATGAACCAAAGCCCGCTCTCCTCGGCCCAAAATTGAAAATGCTGCCTGAACCGCTCTAATGCGTCTCACGAAATCAATCACCGCAGAACCGTACCGCTGTCACAAACTGCGAAAATCAAAATGGTCTCTCCTGCATTCCGGCCCTATTCCAAATCTCGACGTCGCGCACCATCACAAACGGGAATGAAGCAAGAACTTGCTCGTAGAATCTCAACCGTTATGTTCCTCCACCTTCCCGTCGCTTTGTTCATATCTCCATAGCACCCGGACAAATGGCCTCGCATCGACAGCCAATGTTGATTCAGGCTTAGAGCTCCTATTCGTGCTACAAATTGATAATCAACTGATCCAGAGTTCTTAGCCGCAAATCAGCTAAGTCTGTTTCCGCTATCCTCTCACTATCAGAGGCAAATTTTGGCCTCTTCGAAGGAACCTTCATCCGTGGTTACGCCAGTTAATATTGTGACGTCATTGCCGGTTATCGGATCAGATTCTTCTATTTTGACAACATCAAAATTCTGGCTCAATTGTCTGATCAGACCTCTCTCACCGAGCTTACGGAAACTGCCTACGCCATACTGTTCAAAATTATCCACTCCGTACCAAGACGTAATTTCCTCTCGGCTGGTTGCTTCCCGCGTCTCACCATTCTTCACCATATGATCCACGGAGATCAGTAGCCCCCCGGGCATCAATACACGCGCGATTTCCCTGAGCGCCGCATCCAGATCGCGGACACAAGGGAAAACGTAGCTGGCGAAGATGAAATCATAAGCACTCGTCGCGATGCCTGGCATATCGCAAATGTCTGCAACGATGTCGGTCTTCGCCTCCGGTCTCACGTCGACGGAAATTATAGAGCCAACATCAATACTCTCAAAGAACCGCTTTTCGCTCGCCGACGGGCTTATGAGCAATCCACGTTTTCCAGAAAGATCATGCACCTGGGAAATATCTCGCTCATAAGCGATCGCAAAAGCCCGCTGCCGTTCCAACGAACCACAATCAGGACATTTCCGTCCTTGCATGGCTTCGAACTGATCAGCAGCAGAACCGCAAATCGGGCACTCCTTCTCCGGTGGGGAAGGCAGAGATTTCAGTTCCTGCGCGGCGGCCTCAACGCCAAGCGCGGCAGCTTTGGACAGCGCTTCCCAAGCCAGCGAGCGGCTAAAGTGAGGGAACGCGCTATTCTTCAGGATCAGGCCGCGATAGTAGAGCGCGAACCGAGTGCCATCGAGTTGCGGAACGGCAAAAAATTCATGGGCTTTGGCTATGTCACGCCTAACTCCAAAGCCATGATAATATGCTGTGCCGAGGCGATACGCCGACGTAGCATGATCGCCCTTTTCATATGCCAACTGAAAAAGTTGGACGGCTTGGCTTCTATCTGGATCACGATCTTCATCGTCCCATAGCGCTTTCGCGTCCTCAGCGATATCGTCTGCTGATTTGTTGATATAGGCGTCAATATCCAACTGCATAACCGGCTTTGCCTCGTTTCCAGCGTTAGGTTGTTTAAAAATAGCGATGTCGATCGACGGACCCATTGATACTTTGTTCTGTTCAACGAGCTCAACAACGTCTTTCGACGACATTATTTGATGGGTCTTGGAAATTTTACTGAGAAATTCGTCGAAGCGCGTCAGATTTTCTGGAGCCGGATGCGTGAAGAAGCCGCTATCTTTATCGAAATGAAGCAGCGACCAAGAGTGCATGACGAGTACAGCGATAGCGTCATCACCGAATTCGTTATGAAAATTATTGGTATGATCCACCATTATATCGGCCGAGGAGAATGCGCCGCTGTTGAAATTAAACTCATGCGGCCTCTGAAGATTTCGGAATTTTTTAACACTTGTTATGGGTACTTCTATGCACCCATTGGACCATTTGAATTGTTTCGAATAATCGAATGTTCGCGGTTGCGTTTTGCGGGAAGGATTAAAACTGCTGTTGAGCAAGACACCCCGCGCAACCATAGCATCGAGAATATCTGCATTGAAACGATATCCACCGCCGCGGAATGCTAACGGCATTTCTCCCGTGCACTTCCTGTGTTCTGCAACGAGAAAATCAAACAAAATTGCAGCCTGCTCCGGCGTTGTTTCGTTCAAATTGGCAATGCGCGTCGCCCCCTTGGATTGCCAATATTCGGTATCCATGAAATCCGGATGAGCATGAAGCTGTAAATCATGGCCCCGTGAATGGATTTGCTTTCCTGCTTCAATAATCGCGTCGCCGTGTATATCCCGTTCGCAATAATCGAGAAACATTGTGAGCTTCGCATCATATTTCTCAGCCGCGACCATCATTTCACTGATGCCCGCCCGACCGTCAGGAAACCGCCCCCAGATAAGTCTCTCGACGGCATCTCTTTCCGCGCGTCTCGGCTGAGCTTCCACATCGACCGTCACCATTAGACGTTTTTTTGACGAGCCGTTCATTATTGATTGCCGATCCTGTGTTTCGCACATTGGTGATTGGGGCGTAACGTGTGATATCGTTCATTACAGCAAATAGCGCAATTTCTGAAGCTTACGGCTTGTTTCGTCTGTAGGGAAATTCCATATCCTCTTAAACTCAGATCTGAGCTTTGCAACAACGCCCTATGGCAGTACTTCGTATGATTGGAGAGTAGAGCTAGCAATCAACGCCGTTGCAGACACGCCGCAATACTTGCTGTCGGAAGACTTCATGACCACCCGCATGTGCGAGAACCCTGTGTGAAAAAAAATGACACGCTTCAGCTCGCGCTTGATCATCGCGACATAGACATTCCAGCGTTTCGGATTGAAGTTGCCCAGCATCCTCTACGTCCGATTGAGTTTATCGAACATGCTCCCGCACCGAATTTTAGCGAACTTCGAACCGCTGTTGATCATGCAATTCGAACGGGCTGGTATCGAGATGGCGTACATATCGAGAGCATTGCCGCTCCCATCGACTTTGATGAGGGAGATCGCCAGGAGCGATACAATCGCCATGGCTGGAGCCCAGTCGGGCCGCTTCTTACCCTAGCAAGTCATGTAACCACCGAAACTTATCTCGAACTAGCGCACGGCTTTGCCCGAGAATGGATCGAGAAGGTGTTCCTCCACTTCAAGGATGCAGACCCAAAGGAACTGGTAGAGCTCGCCTTTTCTCAACAGGGAAATCAAAGCGAGGACTTCTCCTGGTATGACATGAACGTGGGCCACCGTTGTTACAGGCTCGCTTATTTACTCGATACGCTAAGCAGGGATCCTACTGTCGAGGACGAGCACATTGCTCTTTTGCTTGAAGCTCTCGCGAAACATCTGGCGCTTCTTGCCGATCCGAAATTTCTTCGAAGTCATACCAACCATGGCCTATATCAGATGCTTGGTCGCCTAGCCGGCGCACATAGATTCGCATGGTTGCCTGGTTGCGCTGCTCATGCCGATGACGCCACCAATCAGCTTAGCAATATGGTTGAACGGCAGTTCTTCGCAGAGGGAATGCATAAGGAACATTCTCCAGGCTACCATTTGAAGATACTGCATACACTGATTCGCGCCCGCAAATCAGGCCTGATCGGGATCGAAAAAGATCCGCTTCTCGCCCGAGCCGCGGCAGCATTGGCTTGGCTGGTTGCTCCGGACGGGAAACTGGTGGCTATTGGAGATACGGCGCCTACAGACTGGCAATTTGCTAACGGCGATCATCATGACTGGCTCGACCCAAAACTGACCAACGCTCTAACCGGAAGCCTTGTGAATATCCCAGACGGCTTGGCGACATTTGGTCAGTCAGGTTACGCAGCGATTCGAAAAGGAGGCAGTCATTTAGTACAGATTGCCGGCCAACATAGCCGCGCGCATAAGCATGCGGATAACCTCTCGTTCGTCTGGCAAGAGAATAGCCTCCCAATCCTCAGTGACCCTGGCCGTTTCGAATATTTGGGTCGAACGGCTCCCTCGGATCCGCTTTTCCAACAGGGTTTTTGGTATTCCGACCCTCGTCGCATTTATGTCGAATCGACGCGCGCGCACAACTGTATCGAGATCGATGGCTCAAGCTACCCTCGCTTCCGCGTACGCCCCCAAGGCTCGAATCTGGTATCGAGTTTCTCGGAACAAGGATTATTTGCGGTCGATAGCGAAGCAATACACTTGCGCCGGATTCGCCATCGCCGTGCTCTAATATTTTCGCCCGGCGAGTGGCTCATTGTTCTTGACTGGCTTCACGATAGGCTAGGTACGACACATGACTTCCGCCAATATTTCCAACTCGGCGCGCACTGGAAAGCGAAACGGACACAGACCGGCTATTCAGCGCTATCTGGCGAACATACGCTGACGATTATTGATATGCTGAGCGACCATGAAACCAAGCACGTGGCTCGCGGCCAGCGGTCCCCTCGATATCAGGGATGGCATGCCCCCGGCGGGCTCGCTTTCGTTCCCTCCCCCTCGCTATGCTTTTCTGCGGAAAATGCTTCCACCGCGCGCTTCGCTACATTGATATGCATAGGAAATGCCACGAAAGCCGTGGGCCAATCCCGTAGCAACATGTCTATGTCCCAAGTCCGGCTCGCCTGGCTTCAAAAAAATCGGCGCAAACAGATTGACTTTTTTCGCGGGAAGCAAGGGATTCGGATCACATCGCCAACATCGTCTTGAGTGTTTAGGCCTTGATCCATGGGTAGGATTATGTTTTTGCGATCCATTCTCCACTGAAACGGACATTGAAAAATCTATGGCCTACCTCGATTTCGTAGATATGTTCGCTCGAAAATCCAAGCGTGATCCTGATGAGTTACTTCAAGAAAAACCGCTTAGTTTTCCTATTAGTACAAATTATAGAGGCGAAAAACTCTTAGATTTTCTAAGTCAGATAGTTGATATCGATTTCAAAAATTTGAGGGTCCTTGATATAGGATGTGCATATGGCGGCTTTTCGATTGCCATGGCAAAACGGGGAGCCCACGTTACTGGTATTGATGTGAGTCCTCAGTTCATAGAATATGCGAGAACTAATGCTAAAGGCGACGTTGAGTTAGACGCACGGGTGATGGATGCATCCAGTTCCGAGGTCAGAGATAATTTTGAACGAAGCGAATTCGACCTCATACTTTTGAACGATGTACTTGAACATATATATGACACAACAAGTCTAGCAAAGAATATAGACTATCTACTCAATGATACCGGAAGAGTATATTTCAAAGTCCCGAATGGTCATTCTCCGAGATGGGCGATCTCTGAAGGGCATAGGAAAATATTTGGATTGACTTTACTTGATCCTGACTGCTGGTTTTATCTTCACCCTCAAAGAGCTTCGATTTTTTACCGTCCCTTTGAGTATTTTCCGGCCATTTTTGGCCACTTTGGGCTCGGAAATCACCTATGGATTGATGAGGAAAAGGTATTTGAACGCTTTAGAAAGCGAAAATTTCTTAATCAATTCAAAGAGATATATGAAATATATAGAAATAACCCCGAGTTCGACCCTCAACTGAAAGAATACCTGAAGCATGGGATAAACCGGTTCCGGAATGAATTTCTATTTGATTGGGACGATCTCGGCGACGCATATTGTAGATTCAAATATGGCAGCTATTTTTACAGTGGCTTTTTTGCGCGTCCCGACGCAGACATAGGTTCCAAAACAGAAGTTATGACGTTGCCGCCCATCGGCTCAATCGCCGCCGCTACCCCTCACTACAGCTTCCCGGAACTACAACCTCCCGAAAGCGGACTTTTGAGATAAAGGCAAAGCCACCCCTGCTGTCCCGACCAAATTTTTGATGGTCGAAAGAGATTGAAAATCGAGAATATGAGATGCCTCTGATAACTATAGATGCGGCAGAAGCCGTACGAATCCGCAAAGCCAACAGTGTTTCAACCTGGGGCGTTAGGACAGAGGATAATCGTGTGGAGCCGGTTGCGCGACCGGCATTCGACACGCCTTTTCAACTTCGGCCTGCCGAAAAAATATTCACCATTGGCTCTTGTTTCGCACGCAATGTCGAGACGCACCTCGTCAAGCGTGGTTACCAAATCCCCATGAGGGACTTGTTCAAAACCAAAGCTTTTTTGGGGTTTGATACTGCAATCGTCAATAATTTCGGTACGCCGTCGATATATAATGAGCTAGCTTGGGCATTTGGCGTGCAAGATTTCATTGAGCAGGATGCGTTCGTAGAAATCGGCAAAGAGAAATTCGTCGATCTTCATATGATTAACAGCCTACGTCCTTGCTCATTGACTACGCTCCGAGAGCGCCGATCCGGCCTGTTGAAAGCCACTCGATCTTTATCAAAATGTCGCGTCCTTATCATGACTCTTGGCCTGATCGAGCTTTGGTGGGACGAACAAGCGAAATCATATTTGAATACAGCACCTATGCCTTCTGTGTTGAAACGATGGCCAAAGCGATTTTCGCTCCATGTACTCAATTTCGACGAAAGCCTCAATTATCTCGAAAAAGCCATCAAGCTTGCATGTCAATATGGAAGAAAAGACCTGCAGATATTATTGACTGTGTCGCCAGTTCCGATGATGGCAACACACCGCCGAACCGATGTGATGACCGCCAACTGCTATTCGAAATCCACGTTACGCAGCGTCGCCGAGCACGTTGCGGCTGCATTTGGTAATGTGACCTATTTTCCCAGCTACGAATCAGTAACGTTGAGCGATCGGCGTATCGCCTGGGTCGATGATATGGTGCACGTCACTCCGTATATTGTGGAACTCAACGTCACTCGAATGATCAACGCTTTTTCTGGCGGAAGCGCAGAGGGTGAACCTGAGCTTCCACCGATTGATGAAGTTTCGCACGAGTCCGATGAGGCGTTAGTCTTAGCGGAGAAGGCCAAATCTGCACGCATAGTAATGGACGCGAACTTCTTCGAAGAAAACAAAAGCGCGGCAAAAATCTCCGCGGCTTTTGCGCTTGAATATGCGCGGTTTCTCAGTGAAGACGAACAATATGAAACGGCTTTAGCGGCTATTCAGTCGGATGATCGATATCAAGCGGATCTTCTCCGTGCAGAAATTTTCCTGGCGATCGAAAATTATGACGCTGCAATACAAACCGCTGAGCAGCTTTGTGAGATGAATAGGAAGGGGCAAAAGCAGTGGATGCTCCTCTTGCGCGCACTAACAGCTCTTGGTGATAGCGAAAAAATCTTGTCCTTCGAAAAAAAATGGCTTTCCTCGCGACCACGAGAAAAGGCTACTATTCTCACTCAAACAGGGACAGCGCTAAGGTCCATAGGAGCGCTAGATTTGGCAATGGACAAGCTGGAAACGGCAGCTGGTATGACGGAGGCGACTGTGTATACCACCCTTGTTTGTGCCGCGACGATGATCGAGGTTGGCCGCCCAGAGAGCGCACGTCCACTGCTCGATAACGTCCAGGGTGAAACCCAATGGCAAATTAAGTTTGCGGCGGCACTACGAGAGCGATTGCCCGTGCAGCATACCGATTAGGATCCTCCGGTCCGCCAAAGAAAATCTTCAGCTAAAGATCGATTTAGGAAGTAATCTTTCTCACTCCACGTTGGGCGATATATGATCGTCGTCAATCCGCTCGAGGCGGATATATCGGTTAATCGCGTATTTCCTCAAGCACTTCGAAATACGCCTCGACGACATCCTCAGCAGAAGATGCCGAACGCGATTGCGCCAATGCTGTCGCGAGCTGACTTGCCACCAAACATCGCAACGAAACCATATCTAGACGAACCGGGTCGTTCATATCATTTCTCCAAGGATCGGGTTATCTAACTCATCAGCGCAAAAGCCGAATTTCACAACCAATTCAAAACCGCATAGCTTAATCAATCAACTCGCCATAGAGCGCACACAATTTCTTGGCATGATGATCCCATGACCGATGTTCTACGATCCAACGCCTAGCCGCTTTTCCCATGTCTTCCAGTTTAGCCCTATCGACATGCAATTCCTCAATAATTCGCGCGAGATCTTCAGGGTCTTCCGCTTTACATATACGCCCCCTAACACCATCTTCAACAATCTCACACAAGGCATCCAAATTACTTACAATAATTGTTTTTTCCATCGCCATAGCTTCGAACGGCTTAAGCGGCGAAACAACCGAGCAAACACGAAATTTTTTCCGTGTGATAGGAACAATCTGAGCGAGGGAGAGATAAAAGCGTACTTGATCGGGCCTTACGCGCCCCTTAAAAATAACATGGTCTTCCAAATGTAGAGTCGCAACGAGCTGCTCGAGACTTTCTCGTGCCCGCCCTTCTCCGACGACGATGAACTTTGCGGGAATGCCTCTAGCTCGCAACAGGCCGACCGCTGTGATGACATCATCAATACCCTCATATTCAAGCAAAGAGCCGGCATATACGAGAACAAGATTTTCGTCTGAAATCCCCAAGCGTTCGGCCAATCTGATATCTCTTTCGGTAGGTCGAAATTTGACAGGATCGACAGCATTGCTGAGGAGGCGAAATTTTCCATCATCGTCATCAGGCGCCAACAGTTCCGTTTTGACCGCTGTAGTGATGGTCAAAACCAAGTCCGCCTCAGAGACTATCAGTTTTTCCATTTGGCGCTCATAGGCATAGCGCTCCGTGTTTTCCCAGCCCGGCTGCCTCGACGCCGCTGTGAGTTCCCACAATCCGCGCACTTCATAGACAAAGGGGATGCCCAATTCCCGAGCCGCGATTAACGCAGGAAGACCGTTTCTATAATTGGATGCGGCGTGGATGATCGCCGGCGGATCGGCGCGAAACTGCTCCACCAGCGATTGAGCGGCACGTTGCATGTAAATCAGTGGGTTTTCTTCAACGAAATCCGTAGATGAGTGCACGTATCTTACTTCGTCAACCAAGCTTTGGTTCGTGTCGTTCTCATCCATCTCATTCAACACATTGGGGCGATCCCAAGGAAATCCAGGGCGAGTGAAACACACGACCTCTTCCCCGGAACGTTGCAATGCCGACAACAATTCATGAGTTCGATTCGTATAGCCTGAAATGGACCAAGGCTGGGAGCTCGACGCAATATAGGCGATTTTTTTTCCGGACGATATTTGGCGCTGCACCCTTGGACCAACAAGCCCCGTCGCATGATCGCGCAGATATACCGCCAGCCTCAACTCACCGATAAAACGGGTATCCGGCAGATCGGATATCGATAAGAGCGCGTAAGATTTGGTCAAAAAGCCCCATTTGAACAACTTCCCTGCAGCGTGCCGCGCCCGGCGAATACTTGGTTCTATGCCGAGCGACAAAACAAGGCAACAATATGCCAGTTCAGGGTATTCAGCGCTAACCTCCTCGGCGAAGTCCTCCAATATCACTTTGGAATCCGCAAAATCGACCTGCCGCCATATTTGCTGAAGAGCCGCTGATAAATCGTTTTTTTCCAGCAAGGAGATCCCGGATTCTACAACTTCTTTTCGCCATTCAGGGAGACTGGGCACGCGATGATATTTGGGTAGCTCGCCACCCGCATCAATCTCACTGCTTTTAGATAATTTCGATAATATTCTGGACAATTTTATCTCTGATGTTATCGCGCTACAGAGTATATCATAAATACCCTGTCTGAACTCATTCTCTTCTTTACCGATGTTATTCTGGTCTCTTGCTTTTAGGTCGTCCATTTGCCTTTGTATTGAAGCCAAATGCCGTATCGCATTTTGAAAATGAGCTCTGATCGCTCCCCCTTGGCCAACCAACGTAGCCAACAAAGCAACATCATAATGATCATCATCAAGCAGCAATTGCCAATCGAATTCTCTCTTCAATTTCACTTCATCAATTCGTCGCTCGACCAATTTTGGTGGTAAAAGAGATTGTTGATTGCCGTCCAATTTGACCCGCTCAGGAACGCCCAGACAGATACTCACGGAAGGAAGTCGTCCCTCCCCTGCAACCCGGACAAACAGATTCAAACGTTCAAAATCCGGAGGGATAGGAACGACTACCGGCTTCGGATCCGCGAGACCTATGCGATAACTCATTGGTTCTACAGACGACTTCGCCTTGACTCTGATCACTATTGCACATTGCTTTGCCATCTCTGGCATTGCAGTCGGCAAATGGAAAACTAGGAAAGTTGGCCGATCACCGCCGGGACTCAACCCGGAGATATCCAACGGGTGTTCTGCCCGCAATAGCTTGTGAATCCGGGGAGGCATTGAAAACTCCACTGCCCTGATACGCGGACGAAACTCCCATTTTCGCGCGGCTTTCACTGCATCTCGTTCATCCAAAACATATGAAAGATCTGCACCTCCCACTTGCAAATTTAGATGAATTCGTCGATTTTGATTTGTCATTTGTCCAAATTTTTTGAAAATTCCCAAGCATTTGGACTTAGCTATTCTAAAAGGTGAATTGTGTTTCATTATGAATATTTGCTTCTTAACCGAGTACAAGCTCTCGCTTTAGGGAATTAAATCTCTAGCGCAGTTGAACTATATTATTTGTGATGACAATAATATGACGTACAAAATGTCACTCGGCGAATTCGCGCGAATGATACCAAAATGAAGTTTCTACCCTCACCATCATATTTTGTCATCGCCGTGCAAGAGATACAAGTTTCAATGGCGGACGGCGCAAGAGGAGCTTCATGTGAGATATGCGGCTTCCTCTGAAAAACCTATCTCCCGGCGATCATAACGTCGCGGACTCGGGTCGGCGGGTTCACTTTTCGTTGGGCACACCAAATCTCTATCGTCGACGATCGTGGAAAGGATGCACAGCGCATAATTCCCTTGTAGAGCAACCGGCCGATGCATTCTGAATCAGATGGATTCTCTCCAACTGCCAGGCCCAGCTATGGCATTGCATTATCCATATACGGTATGGTGTATTCGATAAGAATGTCACTCTATTCAACGGCGAAACTATGATTGACGCAGCTAAATTCCCGAGAGAGGCATAGCCATGCCGCCTGACCAGAAAGATATCGCTGCAATTCGCGAAAAGCTTGTATCGGGAGAACTCGACCCTCGCGCCTTTTTCAACATGCTCAACCAGCACAGCCATAATGGGCTGATCGGCGTCCAATATGTCGCGAACGCGGACAATTGGGTCGAACTGGCCTTTGATTATGATGAGAAGCTTGTCGGCGATCCCAAAACCGGCATCCTCGCGTCCGGCCCGATTATCAGCTTATGCGACATGGCATCTGGCATGTGCATCATGCTGACGACCGGCAAATTCTTCCAAACCGTTACCATCGATCTGCGCGTCGACTATCTTAGGCCTGCCAAGGCTGGCCACCGCGTAACGGGCCATATGGAATGTTATCGCCACACTAAAAACGTCGCCTTTGTGCGCGGCTATGCGCATGATGGCGACGCAGATAGCCCGATCGCCAATGTCACCGGTACTTTCATGTTCTTGGCGCCGCAATGACGATGATCCTTCCCCCTTATGCAAATGCGCTAGGCATCGAATCCGCGCGCGACGAAAATGGCCGGATTGTGCTCACCATGCCCTTTGGTCCGCACGTCCAAGGCAGGCCCAACTTCCTGCATGGCGGCGCAATTGCAGGATTGCTCGAGATCGCCGCCTTCGCGACGCTCTGGGATGCGTTGAGCGAAGAGGAAAACCGGCCTCAGGCCAAGCCTATCACCGTGACGACAGACTATATGCGCGGAGGCCGCGAGCGGCTGACTTACGCCGCCGCGATCATATCGCGCCTCGGCCAACGCATGGCCAACATTGAAAGTTTCGCTTGGCAGGAGTCCGAAGACAAGCCGATTGCTGCCGCCCGGATGAACTTTTTGCTAGTACGAGATTAGACGGCGCGACGCGCAAGCCCCGCTGCTAGCGACGGCTATCCTCATCCGCGCCTTCCAGATATACGCGGCCTTCTGGTGTTTCCGAGCGCCGATCAACGGGATTATCCCGGCGACCTAGCGGGGGCGTCGGGGAAACAGAACCCATCATCTGACTCAGTCCTTGTCCCCAATAAGCGTAAACCCGGCGCCAATCGCTGCGCGTGAGGCACGCATTGATGACACGCGCCCGGGAACCGGTCGGCCTGAACTGGCGACATGTTCTTACTTCTTCGATTTCCTCCACGGCCTCATCGGCGGGCTCCTCGGCCAGCGTTGCAGTTGCTGAGACCGGTGCGGCCATCGTCACGACAAGACCAAATGTCAGTAAACCACGATACACGAGAACCTCCCGACTAGCCGGACAGGGTCTCCTTTATAGCGGGATTGCGCTAACTGGCCAATGTTCAAGCATAAGATGTCTCACAGGCCGCCGATGATGGGTGCACTGTTTTGAATGGCACAGCCATGAATCGACGAAACTCGTATGAACAGATGCCCGGTTAGATGACCTAACCCCCGATGCTCGTCCGCGTATCCGCATGGACGAGTCCGCCATCGACGGTGATCGTTTCGCCGATCACATAGTCGCCCGCCCGGCTGGCAAGGTAGATTGCGGCAGCGGCCATATCTTCTGCTTCACCAATGCGCTTTGCCGGAATGCCTTGGGCAACTGCATCGCCTGCATCGCGCGCTGCCTTGTTCATATCAGACGCAAAAGCACCCGGAGCAATCGCCGTGACAATGATATTGTCCTGAATAAGCCGCGCCGCCATCCGCTTGGTCAGCCAGAGGATTGCCGCCTTGGATGCATGATAGCTGTATGTTTCCCATGGGTTGAGCCGCATACCATCAATCGATCCGATATTGATGACCTTGGCGGGTTTCCCATCGCTCGCCGCATTGGTGAGCAACTGATGCAGTGCCTGGGTCAGGAAGAAAGGTGATTTCACGTTAAGATCCATCGCCCGGTCCCAGCCGGCTTCGGGAAATTCGTCAAAATCCGTGCCCCAGGCCGCGCCAGCATTGTTGACGAGAATATCGAGCTTCTCTTCATGCTCCGAAATCGCCGCCGCGAGCGCTTTGCACCCTGCAACGGTCGAGATATCCATCGGAATGCCGACCACCTTGTCGCCAAAATGTTCGACAGCGGCAGCAATCTGATCTTCCTTACGCGCCGAGATATAGACTTTGCGACAACCCGCCGAGAGCAGGCCTTCGACGATCATCTTGCCGATTCCGCGCGAACCACCGGTTACGAGCGCCGTACGGCCTTCGAGGCTGAAAAGTTTTGCAACATCCATTGATCTGATCCCTTCCGTTGGCAGCGTTTAGCCGCCGTTTTTAATTGTCTCGCGCGCAATAATGAGCTGCTGGATCTGGCTTGTGCCTTCATAGATCCGGAACAGCCGCACATCGCGGTAAAAGCGTTCGATGCCATAATCGGCGATATAGCCAGCGCCGCCGTGAATCTGCACAGCACGATCGGCAACTCGGCCGACCATTTCGCTGGCGAAATATTTGGCAGCCGCCGCATCCAGCGTGATCCGTTCGCCTGCGTCTTTCTTCGCAGCCGCCTGAAGCACCAGCGCTTTTGCCGCCATGCTTTCCGCCTTGCTGTCAGCGATCATCGCCTGAATGAGCTGAAAATCGGCAAGCGCCTGACCGAATTGCTTGCGATCAACCGCATAGGCCACGCAATCAGCGATCAACCGGTCCGCGATACCAACGCAAACTGCACTGATATGCAGGCGTCCGCGATCAAGCACCTGCATCGCGACTTTGAAGCCCTCACCTTCGGCCCCCAGCCGGTTGGTGGCGGGCACTGGAGTATCATCGAAAATGACATCGCAGACCTTGGCGCCCTGCTGGCCCATCTTCTTTTCTGGCTCGCCAACGGAAACACCGGGTAAATCGCGCGGTACGAGAAAGGCCGAAACCCCTCGCCCGCCCGCTTCTTCTCCGGTCCGCGCCATAACGGTGAAGACCGAGGCTTTGTCGGCATTGGTGATGAAACGCTTAGTGCCAGAGAGGCGGTACATATCCCCGTCTCGCACTGCCTTGGCTTTCACCGCGCCGGAATCAGAACCGACATCGGGTTCCGTCAGGGCAAAGCTCGCAATGACTTCGCCCGTAGCCATCTTTGGCAGCCATTCGGCTTTCTGCTCATCCGTGCCCGCAATCGCCACACCCTGACTGCCGATCCCGACATTGGTGCCGAAGGTTGAGCGAAAGGCCGGAGTTGTGCCGCCCAATTCAAAGGCAACGCGCACTTCCTCGCTCATGGTCAGGCCGATGCCGCCATATTCGGGATCGATGGACAGCCCAAACAAGCCCATCGCCTTCATCTCTTCGACCACATCGGCGGGGATCGCATCATTGGCCTCAACCTCGCCCTCTAGCGGGCGAAGCCGCTCACGGACGAAACGCCGGATCGTATCAATCAGCTGGTCAAAGGTTTCTGGATCGAGCGCCATGCCTATTCCCTTATCTTGCCGAGCCGGGCCTAATAGCCGTTCATTTCAGCCACGCGGTTAGCGTGATAATTGGCATCGCCCATGAATTCGGCCAGGGCGCGATCACGCTTCATGTAGAGCCCGATATCATATTCATCGGTCATGCCGATGCCGCCATGCATCTGAACGCCCTCACGCACGGCGAGATTGGTTGCTCGGCCCGCCTTGGCCTTGGCCACCGATACCATGAGTTCGGCGCCGGCACTACCCTCATCGAGCAATTGCTGAGCCTTGAGCACAGCGGAACGGGCGACCTCCATCTCACTGTAGAGATGCGCCGCGCGATGCTGGAGCGCCTGAAACGCTCCGATCAGCGTCCCGAACTGCTTGCGCTGCTTCAAATACTCAAAGGTTATATCCATCGCGCCCGAACCGACACCAACAGCCTCAGCGGCCGAGCCAACTCGTCCTGCCCGCAGCATCCGGGTGAGCACGTCCCAACCCTGATCAACTTCGCCAATCACCGCGTCGGCATTCACCTCGACATTGTCGAATTCGACATGAGCGGCCATCGCGCTGTCCACCAGCCGCGCACTTTCTGCCGACAAACCCGCCGCATCCTTCTCGACTGCGAAGACCGTCAGGCCATCCGTCTCGCCCGCGCTGCCGCCGGTGCGTGCAGCCACGATCAGCATATCTGCGGAGGCTCCCTGAATTACGAATTGCTTCTTGCCGTTCAGCTTGAAACCATTGCCCGAACGCTCTGCTTTCATGGCGATGTTTTCAGGACGATGCTTGATGCTTTCATCAATCGCAACGCCGAGTACGGTCTCACCGGAAAGGATCCCGGGGAGCCAGCGATCGCGCATATCTTTGCCAGCCGCGTTTAACGCTTCAACGCCGACAACAGACGTGGTGAGAAAGGGAGACGGTGTAAGGTTGCGGCCAATCTCTTCGAGAACGACGCCCGCCTCGACATTGCCGAGACCCAGCCCGCCATCCTCTTCGCTAACCAGAATTCCAGTGAACCCCATCTCGCCAAACTGCTTCCACAGAGCATGGCCGAAACCATCCTTGCAGTTTTTGTCGCGAAATTCGCGCAGATGCGAAACCGGAGCTTCGCCGGAGATGAAATCGCGTGCGCTATCCTGCAGCATCGCTTGGTCGTCATTAAGGTAAAGGGGCATCCTGCTTCTCTTCTTTCAAATTTTGTCGGTAAATTGGTCTGTGCGATCAGGCGGGATTAGCCGTCCGGCATTTCCAAAATCCGTTTCGAAATGACGTTGAGCATCACTTCGCTCGTGCCGCCCTCAATGCTGTTGGCCTTTGTGCGGAGCCAGCCTCGCGACTTCGCGCCTTCGCCGGAATCTTCGCTCTCCCATTCAAGCGCTTCCGACCCGCCGGCACTCATGACCAGCTCATGCCGGCGCTTATTCAGCTCGGTGCCGACATATTTCATCATATTGGGCGTCGCCGGGTGGTTCTTCTTGGTCTTCAATTCATCCATGAACCGCTCTGCCATCGCCTTGAAGGCGAGCCCATCGACATCAAGCTCAGCGAGCTGGGCGCGCAGCACCGGCTCATCCAGCCTGCCCATCGCATCCGTGCCAAGTACCGGCTTCACTGCCTTGCCGAGCGATCCGGAACCATCGCCGCCGCCCATGTTCGAGATCATCTCACGCTCATGGCCAAGCAGATACTTGGCGACGTCCCAACCGCGATTAAGTTCACCGACAAGCTGTTCCTTGGGCACTTTCACATCGTCGAAAAATGTTTCGCAGAACGGTGAATTGCCAGAGATCAGCAGGATCGGTTTGGTCGAAACGCCTTCGCTCGCCATGTCGAATAACAGGAAGCTGATACCGCGATATTTGTCATTCTTGTCCGTGCGGACGAGACAGAAGATCCAGTCGGCCTTGTCGGCATAGCTAGTCCAGACCTTCTGGCCGTTGACGATCCAGTGATCGCCCTTGTCTTCGCCATAGGTCTGCAGCGAAACCAGGTCGGACCCGCTGCCCGGCTCTGAATAGCCCTGACACCAGCGGATTTTGCCTTGCGCGATCTGGTTCAGATAATGCACCTTCTGCTCTTCGGTGCCGAATTGCAGCAGCGCCGGGCCAAGCATCCAGATGCCAAAGCTGGAAAGCGGAATGCGGGCGCTGATGCGCGCCATTTCCTGTTTGAGAACCTTGCCTTCCGCAGGAGATAGCCCTGCCCCGCCATATGGCTCGGGCCATTCGGGAACCGTATACCCTTTGGCAACGCACGCATCGAGCCACGCCTTTTGCGCATCATTCTTGAACGTCCAATTGCGGCCGCCCCAGCAGACATCATCATCATCGCGAACCGGTTCACGCATTTCAGCGGGGCAATTCGCTGCCAGCCAGTCACGCGTCTCGGCGCGGAAGGTTTCAAGATCGGACATATTCGGGTTGCTCCTCAGGAGTCGCTGCTTTTTCTTTCGACTGTACGCTTGACGTATACGTCAATTCAAGTCCAGCATGGCAAATAGCCGGCGAAAGACCGGGTTTGCGTTTTTGGGAGTCGAGTTGCCGGACATTGCTGAAGCAATTGCGCCGCATCAGGAAACTGATGACGAGCGGGCCCTGCGCCGCCGATCACTGACTCTGGCGTTGCTGACCACCACCTATTTCTTCAGCTATATGGACCGGCAGATCCTTGCGATCTTGCTTGAGGACATAAAGGCCGATCTGCTTTTGTCCGACACTCAGCTCGGACTGCTCACCGGTCTCGCCTTTGCATTATTCTATGCGACATTGGGGATCCCGGTGGCCCGGCTCGCTGACCGAACCAACCGCCGCAATATCATTGCTGCTGCCCTGACTATCTGGAGCGCGATGACCGCATTATGCGGCCTTGCCCAGAATTTTACGCAGTTGCTGCTCGCCCGGATTGGCGTTGGAATCGGGGAAGCCGGGTCAAGCCCGCCCAGCCATTCGATCATCGCCGATCTCTATCCGCCCGAAAAACGAGCTGGGGCCATGGCGATCTATTCGCTGGGCGTAACGCTTGGCGCCGGGCTCGGCATAATCATCGGCGGCACGATCTCCAGCTATTATGGCTGGCGCTGGGCGATGGTGAGTATTGGTATCCCGGGTATCATATTGGCGATTTTCGTCCGGTTGTTTGTGGTCGAACCCCGGCGCGGCCTATCGGATGAAAAGCCGCCCGCTGCCAACACCGATATGCCATCCTTGCGGGAGGGCTTTGCGTCGATGTGGCAGACGCCGGCTGCGCGCCATCTGGTTATGGGCGTTACACTCACCTCCTTGATCGGCTATGCGCTCACCGGCTGGGGACCGACCTATTATCAGCGCTCCTTTGGCCTTTCGGTCGCTCAGATCGCGATGGTCATCGCGCCAATCCTGATGGTTATCGGGATTATTTCGGGAATTGGCGGCGGCAAGATTGCCGATTGGGTCGCACGGCGGTGGGGTGTTTACGCACAAAGCGCGATGGTCGCACTGCTCAAGCTCATCGCCTTCCCGTTCGCGGTCGGCATCTATCTGGTCGACGATGCAACTACCGGTATCATCCTGTACGGTATCTCGATCCTGTTTGCTTCCAGCTATCTCGGGCCAACATTTGCGCTGATCCAAGGCCTGGCCCCGGTGAAGCTGCGGGCGCTTTGGGCGGCGATCACGCTCCTCGTTATCAACCTGATCGGCCTCGGCATCGGGCCAACGCTGATCGGCGTACTCAGCGATGTTCTGGAGCCGCGGTTCGGCCAGGAATCCCTGCGCTATGCGCTGCTGATCGTGGCGATGGGCACGCCTTGGGCGATCTTCCACTATTGGCGCGCGAGCGTTTTGCTCAAGCGCCATGCGGAAGCGACAGCGTCGTGACGCCTCTCCGCCACCATTCCCCAGCAATGGGTTTCAAGCCGCAACGCATTAGCCTAGCATTAGAACAGAGAGGAATATTATGAGATTCGAAGGCAAGCGCGTCGTCATCACTGGCGGGGCATCAGGCATCGGGAGAGCAACGACGGAGGCGTTCATCGCCGAGGGCGCTCAGGTGATGATGGGGGACCTCAATGCCGAATCCGGCGATGCGATGGCCGCTGATACGAGCTTCGACAATCGCCTCGCTTTTCAGAAAACCGATGTCTGTGAAGTGAGCGATATCAAGAATCTACTAGATAGTGCTGCGGATCATTTCGGCGGCATTGATATCCTCTTCAACAATGCAGGTGCAGGCGGCGCGCCCGAGCGGATCGACGAGATCGAAGCTGAAGACTGGGACAGGACGATGAACCTGCTGCTTCGGTCCGTTGCGATGGGTACCCGCTATGTGGTCGACCATATGAAAAAGGCGGGCGGCGGCGTGATCATCAACACGTCTTCGATCAATGCCCATGAAGCAGGCTGGGGCCCGATTGCCTATGCGACCGCGAAAGCCGGTGTGCGGCATATGTCGAAACTGGCAGCAGCACAGCTCGCCATCCACAATATCCGGGTCAACTCGATCAGCCCCGGCTTTATCATGACCAACATCTTCGCTGATTCCCGTAAAGAAGAACCCGAAGAAGCAAAGTTGATCGATGAGACAATCCGGGCGATTTCACCAATGGCGCAGCCGGTCGCGCGATCGGGCCAGCCCGACGATATCGCCCAAGCTGTGCTCTATCTCAGCTCCGACCAAGGCGGTTTTGTTTCCGGGATCGACCTGACCGTCGATGGCGGCATCACAGTCGGTCATCGCCACAGTTGGGATCCGAACACGCCGGGCCTGCTCGACCTCATTCAAGAACAAGCGGACGCGGCAGCTAAGCCCTAAATGACCGATACCACCCAACTTGAAACCGCACCGCGCGATCTCGCCGTTCCACTGGATCGGCGGGTTCCTCCGCGTGTGAAATTCTTCTTCGGGTTCGGTGCCATCGCTTTCGGGATCAAGGACAACGGCTTCGCCCTGCTCCTGTTGATCTATTATAATCAGGTTATCGGCGTGCCAGCGGCGATTGTTGGCACCGCGGTCCTCATTGCGCTGGTGATGGATGCATTTTTCGATCCGATTGTCGGTCATGTGTCAGACAATCTGCGCACCAAATGGGGCCGCCGCCATCCCTTCCTCTATCTGTCTGCGATTCCGGCTGGCTTGTTTTTCTTGTTGCTGTGGAATCCGCCTGAAGCCAGCAATACCGGTATGTTCTTCTATATTTTGGGCATCGCCTTTCTGGTTAGGGTTACCATGTCCTGCTTTGAAGTGCCGATGGCGGCGCTCGGGCCGGAACTCACGAGCGACTATCATGAGCGAACCCGCATTTTCGGCCTGCGCTTTTTTTTTGGCTGGCTCGGCGGATCCACAATGCTCCTTTTCACCTTCGCGATACTTCTGGCCCCAACGGCCGCTTATCCAGATGGTCAACTCAATCCCCAAGGCTATAAAGATTATGCCATCATCGCTTCGGTGATCATGTCCGGGGCGATCCTGATTTCGGCGCTCGGCACGCATAGCGAAATTAAATATCTGCCGAAGGTCGAGCGGGTCCGAATGACCTTGAGAGAGACATTCGCGGGAATCTTTGCCTCGCTTCGCAACCGGGCATTCCTGATCCTCATGCTGGCCGGTTTTTGCGCCAATGTGAGCCAAGGCATCTCATTCGGCCTTCTCACCTATTTCATTACCTATTTCTGGGAAATGGAAACCACGGCGCTGGTTTGGTATATTCTCACTCTGATGTTCGGAATATTGGGCGCGGTGATTGGCTCGACCATGCTGTCCCGCAAAGTCGGCAAGCCGAAGGCCGCCATGATCTTCCTGATCGGTGCGGTCTGCCTACAACCTATCCCGTATCTGGGCAGGATATTCGGTATAGTCCCCGATAATAGCGATCCAATGCTCCTGCCGACCATCCTCTTTTTCATTGCGGTGGGCACAGGGTGCCTCGTGGCAGCCCTTATTTTGAAATCATCAATGCTCACGGATGTTATCGAGGATGATGCTGAAAAAACGGGCCGCCGATCTGAAGGCCTGTTCTTTGCTGGCCAATTCTTCATTCAAAAATGCGTATCGGGCGCAGGTGTGTTTATTTCGGCAACCATCCTTGCCGTAGCGGCATTTCCCGAACAGGCCGTGCCCGGTGAAGTTACAGACACAGTCCTCACAAATTTGGCATTGATCTATGTCACGTTAATCGTGACACTGGGTCTTATTGCAGCCTATGTCATGACCCGATTTCCGATCAAAGAGGCCGATCATCATGCCCGTATCGCGCGCATGCGGGGCCTCACTGAAACACCATAAAGATCCACGAAACAGCCAAAGGAGAAACTCATGGATTTCACTCTCAACGAACGCGAGACTCATTTCCGAGACCGCGTCAAAAACTTTATCGATACCGAAGTGCGGCACCGCGTTGATGATTATGCAGCCGAATTTCCGCCTGAAAACCGGTGGGGCACCAGCGAGGTTCTCGAAGAGCTGAAGGCCAAGGCAAAGGCAAAAGGTCTTTGGAACTTCTTCATGCCGCCCCATTCGGGCCAATCGCATGTCGATGATACATTTGAGTTCGAGGGAGAGCAGCTCACCAACCTCGAATATGCGCTCTGTGCTGAGGAAATGGGCCGTGTTGGCATTTCGTCAGAATGCTTCAACTGTTCGGCGCCCGACACCGGCAATATGGAAGTATTCCATCGCTACGGCACACTCGAACAGAAGGAAACATGGCTCCGACCGTTGATGAACGGTGAAATTCGTTCTGCCTTCCTGATGACCGAACCGCAGGTCGCATCATCGGACGCCACCAATATCGAAACGCGCATCGAACGCGATGGCGACGACTATGTGATCAACGGACGGAAATGGTGGAGCTCGGGTCTCGGCGATCCGCGCTGCAAGGTCGCCATCGTTATGGGCAAGACCGATCCCGAGGCACATCGCCATTCACAGCAATCACAGATCCTGATGCCCGTAGATGCGGAGGGGGTGAACATCATTCGCCACCTGCCAGTCTTTGGTTATGACGATGCACCGCACGGCCATATGGAAGTCGAGCTCAAGGACGTTCGCGTCCCCGCGACGAACTTGCTGCTTGGCGAAGGGCGCGGGTTCGAAATCGCCCAAGGCCGCCTCGGGCCGGGCCGCATCCATCACTGCATGCGCACGATTGGCGTTGCCGAGGAAGCGCTCGAGAAAATGTGCAAGCGGCTTCAGTCGCGCGTCGCCTTCGGAAAACTGATATCCGATCACAGCATCTGGGAATGGCGTGTTGCCAAGGCCCGTATCGATATCGAGATGAACCGTCTGCTCTGTCTGAAAGCCGCAGACTTGATGGACCAGGCCGGCAACAAGGCAGCGCGTAATGAAATAGCGATGATCAAGGTGTCCGCACCGACCATGGCGCTGCAGATCATCGACGATGCGATCCAGGCATTCGGCGGCGCCGGTGTCACGACCGATCCTGGTCTTGCCCGCGCCTATGCAAGCCAGCGGACGTTGCGCCTCGCAGACGGCCCCGACGAAGTCCATGCACGCGCCGTCGCTCGCTGGGAATTCGGTCGTCACGCACCGACCGAAGATGACGGTGCAATCTCCAGCGGCGATCTCGGCGTTTCGCGCTAGCATCTCCGAAATCTCGATACCCTCTCTCCGGCGGAGAGAGGGTATTTGAACCAGAAACAGGAAATCACGATGAAAGCTGCCCTTCTTGTCGAGCCTGGCAAACCGCTCGAAATCCATGATGTCGATATCGGCGAACCGGGGCCTCGCGAAGTCCTGATCAAAACGAAAGCGGTTGGCCTATGCCGATCCGACCTGCATTTCGTTGACGGCGTCTATCCCTACCCTCTGCCAACTATTCTAGGGCATGAGGCCGCGGGCGTTGTTGAAGCCGTGGGCAGCGAAGTCGGCCATGTCGCGGTCGGCGATCATGTCATTACCTTTCTCGCGCCATTCTGTGGAACCTGCAATCTCTGCCAGAATGGCCAGCAAAGCCTGTGCGTTGATCCCTCGACCAAGCGCGCCGAAGGCGATGCTCCCCGGCTCAGCATGAATGGCGAGCCGATTACGCAATTCCTCAACCTATCGGGTTTTGCAGAAAAGATGCTGGTCCATGAAAATGCTTGCGTCGCTGTCGACAAGGATATGCCGATGGATCGCGCAGCCCTGATCGGCTGCTCAGTCATCACCGGCTCCGGCTCAATCTTCAATGATTGCGGACTCAAACCCGGCGAATCCGTGGCAATCGTCGGCGCGGGCGGCATCGGCCTCTCCGCCATCAACGCTGCAAAAATCGCTGGTGCTGGCGATATTCTCGCCATCGATCCCATCGCCTCGAAACGCGAACTCGCGCAGAAAATGGGCGCCACCAAAACCTTTGACGCCCGCGACGAAGATGTTGTCAAACAGGTGATTGAGGCAACCGGCGGCGGCGTCGATTATGCTGTCGAGGCTGTAGGCCGGACGGACAGCGTCCAGATCGCGTGGAAAGTACTCCGGCGCGGCGGCGCAGCAACCGTGCTCGGCATGATCGCGCCGGGCGAAATGCTGGAAATCCACGGCCCTGATTTCCTGCAAGGCAAGTCGATCAAAGGCTCGCTGATGGGATCTGCTCATTTCATGCGCGATATGCCCAAATTGGTGGCTTACTATCTCGACGGGCGGCTCGATCTGGACTCGGTGATTGCCGAGCGGATCACGCTGGAAGAGATTAATGCCGGTTTTGACAAACTGCGCGGCGGCGATGCTGTCCGCTCTGTGATCATGTTCGACTGATGCAGACAGCAGATCCCGATGCGCTGGGCTTTGTCCCTGAGCGCCTGAGCCAGATCCCGGCCTTTCTGTCCGAGCGGTATATCGCCAGCGGAAAGCTCAAAAACTTCCAGCTGCTCGTCGGCCGGGGCGAGGATATTGCATTGTTCGCCTCAGACGGCATTGCGCGTGAAGACGGGATGCCGATCAGGGACAATCTCCTGTTCCGCATTGCCTCGATGACCAAACCAGTGACATCGATCGCTTTCATGCAGCTCGTTGAGCAGGGCAAGGTGGCGCTCGACGATCCGGTTCATCGCGTGTTGCCCGAGTTCAAGAACCTTGGCGTCTATGCGGGCGGCGGCGGAATGCTGCCCTTCACGACCAAACCTACCGATGAACCGATGCGAATGGTCGATCTTCTCCGCCACACATCGGGGCTGACATACGCCTTCCAAAACCGATCCAATATCGATCTCGCTTACCGGGAACGAAAACTCGAAAATTGGCATGGTAATCACGATCTCGACAGCTTTATCGCCGAACTGGGCAAGTTGCCGCTTGAATTTTCGCCGGGCACGGCCTGGAATTATTCCGTTTCGACCGACGTGTTGGGTGCGGTAATCCAGCGGGTATCGGGGCAAACGCTGGACGCCTATTTCGCCGAACATATTTTCGCGCCGCTCGGAATGAACGACACCTTCTTCACCGTCCCCGAAAACAAGATCGACCGTCTCGGCGATTGCTGGACATGGAATCCCAAAGAGCCGGTTATGTTTGACCGCGCCGAAAAGAGCCTCTGGTCCAAACCGCCCAAATTGCTGTCTGGCGGCGGCGGCCTCATTTCGACAACCGCGGACTATCACCGCTTCTGCAAGATGCTGCTCGGCAAAGGCACGTTGAGCGACGCGCGGATCGTGGGCCGCAAAACGATCGCGTTGATGACACAGAACCACCTGCCAGATGGCAAAGACCTTACCGATATGTCGCAAGCGCTGTTCAGCGAAGCACAAAATGCCGGAACCGGTTTCGGCCTTGGCTTTGCGGTGACAGACAATGTTGCACGGACAATGATCCCCGGATCAGCGGGCGAATTTTATTGGGGCGGCATGTATTCTACCGCCTTTTTCGTCGATCCTGCCGAGGATCTGACGATGGTCTTCATGACCCAGCTTCAGCCCTCCAACATTTACCCGATCCGCCGCGAGCTGAAGACACTGATCTATTCTGCGCTCACCTGATTTGGCTGCTTATTACGGCTGCGGGCCCGCGCCATGCGATAGCTTCCGGTCCTTTACAGGCCGCTTCTCGTCGAGCATATTTGCAAAGAGCGTTGAACGGGTTTCGACGATTCTTAGGGGGAAATGAAAATGCGAGGAATAAGAACAGCCTTTTATGTGGCCGCCATGACCGCACTGACTGCGGGTTGTAGCGTCAGTGTCGAAGAAGGTGAGACAGGCAGCGAAGCAGCCGAAGACAGCACTGAATCCGGTGATGACGTTGCAGCGCAGCTCGAGCAAGGCATTGTCGATGACTATGCAGCGCGCGAAATTGAGGTCGTCAGCGTGTCGTTCACAGCGGAAGAGGATGGAATTACCTATTCAGGCTATGCGGTGGTTATCGAACCAAATTCGGGTGAGGAAATCGAAGTAGCATGCCGCGCCGAACCATCTGACGACGGCCAATATTCGTTCGATTGCGAAGAATGATCGAACGGCGCGCCGCCGCCTACCAATTCGCCTGATCATATTGCGCCAGGGAAGGCGCGCAGCCAGAAACGGGCACCGCATGTCGGTACAGCGGCTTACTGGCACTCGCCCCTTTTTTGACTCCCCGCCCACTTTGCCGCAGATTTTGGGTAAGGGCGCGAATCAAACTTGGGGGCATTATTATGAAACGGAAATTTGAAATTCTGGTGGCGACTGGCATCGCCGTTACACTGGCTGGCTGCTCATTCAGCGTGGGTGAACCGCGTGAAGAGCGCGTCGCCAATGCGGTTCAGGAGGCCATGGAAGAGCGCGGGATGGAAGTCATCGAAATCAGCTTCGAAGAAGATGCCGATGATCGCGATCTGTATCTCGGCGAAGCCGTGGTTCGCCTTGAAGGCGATGAAGAAGAAATTCGCTCCAGTTGCCGCGTCACCGTTGATGAGGAACAGACGATCTCTGCAAGTGATTGTCCCGGAATTACAGCCGCAGTTCGCGCCAACAATCTTGAGGGGCTGATCACAGATCATTATCAAGGCCAAAATATCGAAATGATCGAAGTTTCCATACAAGGCGCCGAAGACGGCAGCTTCACCGGCTATGCCGAAGTCCGCAATCCGCGAACCGACCAGCCAACGCGCCTCAATTGCACCGCGCAGATGACCGATGATTCCGGGGCAGACTGGAACTGCACGCAGTAACACCGCCTGCCGTGCGAAAAACAGGGACTGGGCTAGGAAATCTGGTTCAGTCCCTACTGGTATCCACGGCCGAAAGATCGGATACGATCACGATCAAACATTGTGAGGATTGAGATGCCACGCCTTCGGAACACAACGCTCATCATAAGTGCGAGCCTTTTGCTCGCCGCTTGTTCGACCTCGGACGGCCCCTCCCGAGATGACCCACTGACCGAGGAGGAGACCGCAGCCCACGAGCAGACACTCATCGAAAATGCTGTTCGGGATGCCTATGAGGCCGAAGGCGCGGAAGTGACCGAAGTGACGATGGAGCTTGCTCCCGACGGATCCCGCTATACCGGACGAGCGATTGTCCGCGATCCGGAGAGCGAAGCCGAACTCACCGTAGACTGCCGCTATTATACCGATGTGTCGGGCGCACCTCAGCTGAGCTGCGACAGGGTCAATAACCCCGAGTAGAGATGACCCGAATGAACATGGTTAGCCAAGTTTCAAGCTATCTCGCAATTCGCGCTTGAGCACCTTGCCGATCGCACTGCGCGGCAGTTCATCAACAATATAGACGGCGGCCAGACGCTGCGTCTTGCCAAGCTTTGCATTCGTCCAGTTTTTGATCGCCTTGGCATCACTCGGGCCAACCACGACGCCGACGGGGGTTTCCCCCCAATCGTCACTCGGAATCCCGATAACCGCAACCTCATCAACTTCTGGATGCTCAATAACAACCGCTTCCAAGTCACTGGGATAAATATTAAATCCGCCTGAAATAATCATGTCCTTGCGGCGATCCATCAGGGTTAGAAATCCGTCTTCATCGAACCGCCCAACGTCACCCGTTCGGATGAAACGATTGCCCTCGTCATCATACCATTCGGTTTCACGGGTCTGCTCGGGGCGGTTCTTATAGCCGTTCATCATGGTGCCTGAACGCCCGACAATCTCGCCGATTTCGCCGGACGGGACTTCCTTGGCCTCCTCATCGATCAGGCGGATCTCATGGCCGGGCATGGGCTGTCCGACCGTGTGAAGCTTGTCGGGAAATTCATGGGCGCGCAGCGCGCAGCTGCCCCCGCCTTCGGTCATCCCGTAAAATTCAACCAGTCCGCCAGGCCAGCGTTTGAGGATGTCTGCTTTCAGCTCCGCCGCGAAGGGCGCGCTCGTACAGAATTTCACCTGATAAGCGGAGAGATCGAAGCTATCGAAGTCAGGTTCCTCCATCAGGCGCTTATACTGCACCGGCACCAGCATCGCGGTCGTCACCTTCTCGCGCTCGCTGAGTTCCAAAAATTCCTTGGTCTTGAACTTCTGCATCAGCACTGCCTTACCGCCATTGCCGAGGCAGGGTAGGAAGGTGACGAGCGTCGTGTTGGAATAAAGCGGCGTCGAGAGAATCGCCGATGTCTCGGGCGTGAAGATCGCGCCGCCAAAGGCCGTGACCTGCCGCCAACGCATTTGATGCGACTGGACGATGCCCTTGGGCGTGCCCGTTGTGCCGCTGGAATAAATGATGTTGAAGCCCTGATCAGGGTCGATCTCAACGGAATCCGGCGACACGCCTTCCTCCGGCAGCCAAACCTCAAATGCAGCATCGTCATCAAGCGCCACAAAGGTAACCGTATCAGGTAGTGCCATCTCTGACACGATATTGGCTTCCGCAAAGAACAGGGGCGCAGCGCTGTCCGCCAGCATCAGGCCAATCGCTTCCGCGGTCGAGCTTTGCGCAAGCGGCGCGACACAGCCGCCAGCCCGCAAAATGCCAACCCAAAGCGCCGCATAGGCCCAGCCATTAAGTCCGCAAATGGCAACGCAGTCCCCGGATTTCACGCCATGCCGCTGCAGCCCTACCGCGACCCTGTCCGCATACTGATCGAGCTGCGCATAGGTCAGCCGCTTTCCTGCGGCGACGACCGAAATGGCATCAGGCCGTTCAGAAGCATGGGCACGGACTATATCGGCATAGGATCCGAATTCGCTTTGCAGCATCTCGGCGGCGGTGGTCATGGCGTCTCCATAAAGTCTGTTTTGGCCTATAGGCTTGAGGTTTCTTATGGCAACCGGCCCGGCTCGACCAGCGCTCCAGTCGGCGTGATTATTCTCGGGCTAGCGGCGCCGCAGAACCTGCGAGAAGACCGCCATCAACCGTCAATTCCGTTCTTCCGGAACGGTGAAACATCAACAGCTTACTGGTGGTCGAGCATCCCGAGCACGCGCTTGGAGATGATGTTGTTTTGGATCTCGGTTGAGCCGCCATAGACGGTGACCGCGCGGTTCCACAGCCAGGTGCGCGTCGTTTTCAACTCGTCCGCATTAAAGCCTTCGCCTTCCCAGCCGAGCCCCTGCATGCCCATCACTTCAACCATCAGGTCAGTGCGCTCCTGGGCCAGCTTGGCACCGACATTCTTTAGAACCGAGCTGGTCGCGCTAGGACCGCCCTGCGCCCGCGCCTCACGCTGAGCACGGCCAACCGTGCCCATAAAATTGCGCACGGCCATTTCATGCTTGATGATCTTCTGGCGGAGGTCCTGATCGGCGATTTCGCCATTGTCGTTCACTTCAACATATTGCTTGGCGTGATCGGCGAGCGAACGCATCATGCCGCGCGCACCGCCACCGCCAATACCGGCACGCTCAAACTGGAGCAGCCTTTTACCGATCGTCCAACCTTTGCCCTCTTCGCCGACGCGATTTTCCTTCGGCACCTTCACATCCGTGAAGAAGGTTTCACAGAAGGGCGACGCTCCGGAGATCATTTTGATGGGGCGGCGTTCGACGCCCGGCGAATTCATGTCCACCATGATGAAGGTAATGCCGTCATGCTTATGGGATTTATCGGTGCGAAACAGGCCAAAGCAGAAATCGGCCCATTGGCCGCCGGACTGCCATGTTTTCTGGCCGTTGATCAGATAATGATCGCCTTTGTCCTCAGCAAAGCTCTGCACATTGGCGAGATCGGACCCTGCGCCCGGCTCCGAATAGCCTTGGCACCCACGACTTGATCCGTTGGAAAGCGGCGGCAACCATTTCAGCTTCTGCTCCTCAGTGCCATACTCCATAAGCGTTGGCGCAAACATGCCGACAGCCAGCCCGCCAATTGGGTTGTACGCGCCAACCTTGCGCATCTCTTCATCCAGAACGGCGATCTCTTTTGCCGAAAGCCCTGCCCCGCCATATTCCTTTGCCCAACTCGGCGTGCCGAAGCCCCGTTTGCCGAGCGCGGCGCGCCAGGCAACCATATCCGGTGTCATATCGGTCGGCCCGTCGACCATTCCCAACGGGGCATGACGACCTTTCAAAGCGGGATCGAAATTGTCCGCGAGCCAATCGCGCACCTCAGCGCGAAAACTGTCCAAAGGTTCGACATCCAAAGATTCGACAGCGGCCATCACGACTCTCCTAAAAGGCTCTGCTTTACGTTCACGTCAATTGTCGGCGAAACGACGGGCAAGGTCAAGGGATCGCTGAATATCGAAAGTCATGCGCCCCTCGTGGAAATGGCGGTTCAGCTCCCATTAGTCACACCATAGGCAAGTGGCGTACGACGCCTGCGCTCAAGGACGCTGAATCAAGTTCAGCGTGACGGGCAAAAGCTGAGCAGCTAGTCTGCAAACCAAGTCAATTCGTCCGGAGATCATAATGCTGTACCCTGCTCGTTTCCTCGCACCCTTTGCCGCGGCTGTGTTGCTGGCCGCCTGCAACGCTAGCGGCGTAAGCAATGATCAAACTGCTGGGACGACCGGCGACGGAACGAGCATATATGCGAGCGAGGAAGGGCGAGACGAGCACAGCTATGCCCGCCCGCTCGAAGCGCGGGTCACCCATGTCTCTCTCGATCTCAATGCGGATTTCGAAGAACAGCGCATGGTCGGTTCGGCAACACTCGACCTCGAAGTCGCCGAAGATGCCGAAGAAGTCGTGCTTGACAGCAAGGGGCTCGAAATTCGCGAAATTGTGAATGGCGAGGGCGAGGCGCTGCAGTGGCAAATGGGCGAAGATAGCGGTGATGTGCACGGTGCGCCGCTGACCATCACGCTTGACGGCGCTGAACAGATAAAGATCACCTATGCCTCGGCGCCCGGTGCTGAAGCGCTGCAATGGCTTGCCCCAGCACAAACGGCGGGCGGCGAAGACCCGTTCCTGTTCAGCCAGGGACAGGCGATCCTCAACCGCACATGGATTCCCACGCAAGATAGCCCCGGAATCCGGCAAACTTGGGATGCAACGATCACAGCGCCCGAAGGCCTGCGCGTCGTGATGAGCGCTGAAATGCTGACCCCCGATGGCGAAATGATCGATGGCGAGCCGGGCCGCCGTGCCTATCGTTTCCGCATGGCCGAACCGGTCGCGCCCTATCTGATCGCTATCGCTGCGGGTGACTTGGCGTTTCAGGAACTGGGCGAACGCAGCGGCGTCTATGCTGAACCCTCCATGCTCGCGGCCTCGGCTGCAGAGTTTGAAGATATTGAGGAAATGATCACGGCTGCGGAAGGTCTATATGGCGACTATCGCTGGGGCCGGTACGACCTGCTTGTACTGCCTCCCTCCTTCCCGTTCGGCGGGATGGAGAACCCCCGGCTGACCTTTGTTACGCCGACAATCCTTGCCGGTGACAAGTCATTGGTCAGCCTGATCGCGCATGAACTGGCACACAGCTGGTCCGGCAACCTTGTTACCAATGCGAGCTGGGATGATTTCTGGCTGAACGAAGGCTTCACCGTCTATTTTGAGAACCGCATCATGGAAGCAGTGTACGGCCGGGAACGCGCCGCCATGCTCGCCGATCTTGGCTGGGCCGACATGATGGCCGACATTGAAGATCTCGGCGGACTGACATCGGCTGATACGCAGCTGCATCTCGATCTCACAGACCGAGATCCCGATGATGGCATGACCGATATCGCCTATGAAAAAGGTGCAGTTTTCCTGCGTACGGTTGAAGAAACGGTTGGCCGCGCGCGCTTCGATGCGTGGCTGAGTGACTATTTCACCCGCAATGCCTTTCAGCCGCAGACCAGCGAGAGACTGATTGCCGATCTGCGCACCAATCTTTTCACGGGCAGCGAAGCGGATGATCTGGGGCTGGAGCACTGGATCTATGAACCGGGTTTGCCGGACAATGCGGTTCACATACAATCGAACCGGTTCCGCGCCGTCGATCAAGCCATCGCCAATTTCGCAGAGAGCGGCGCCGTGACGGTCGTGAACTGGCCTGAATGGACGACCCAGGAACGGCTACGCTTCCTAGACGGCCTGCCGCGCGAACTGGACGACGAAAAGCTCGAAACGCTCGAAACGACCTTCGATCTCAATGATGCCCGCAACAGCGAAATCCGCTTCGCATGGCTCAAGCTCGCCATCGCCAATCGCTATGACGATGCCCGGCCTTCGATCGAGGCGTTTCTGCTCGGCATGGGCCGGCGCAAATTCGTTGCTCCCCTGTTCGAGGCTTTGATGGCTGAGGACGATTGGGGCCAGCCCTTCGCCCGGCGAATCTATGCCGATGCTCGGCCGCGCTATCATTCGGTGACCACCAACACCGTCGACGAAACGGTTGGTACATCGGACGATTAAGGAGGGCTTCACCGCTTAACGCCGACTCCGAACCACTTATCGCGTTAACCCTTTCGCTTCACTCAATTCTGGGGAAAGGGCTCTAACAGATGCTCATTGGTCGCATCTGTTTTTGAGGGTCGCATATGATACCGGGTCGCAAACCGGGCTTTTTTAGCTTTTTGGCAGCGTCACTTTTGGCGCTGAGCCTCACTACGCCTGCCCAAGCGCGTGATGCACGCTGGCAGTGCGTTACCTATGCCCGCAGCGTTTCAGACATCGAAATTCGCGGTAACGCGCATACCTGGTGGGCTTCGGCCGCCGGTCGCTATGAGCGCGGCAGTATGCCGGAACCTGGCTCTGTTATGGTTCTGCGCCCGCACGGCCGGATGCGGCTTGGCCATGTCGCGATGGTGCGTGAAGTCGTCAATGATCGCCAGATCCGCCTGAACCACGCCAACTGGTCCCGCCGCGGCATGATCGAAAGCAATGTGCTTGCCGAAGATGTGTCACGCAACAATGACTGGAGCGTTGTGAAGGTTTGGCACACGCCAACCAATCAGCTCGGCATCACCAACTATCCGGTTTACGGCTTCATCTATTCCGACGAGGCAGAACCTGCCGAACCTGAAGTCCAGATTGCCGCGACCGAAGTCGACGCCAATCGCGCGCTTCTGTTCAATTACAATCCTGATTCAAGCGATCGCATCGGCCAGCTGATCGAAGGTCTGGACTAAAGTCCCGACTCTAGCGCGCCGCGCGCAACTGGATAAATGCTGAGGAGACCCAGCCGCTAAGGCAGGGGCCGTCATATTCGCGGCGAGACGTCACGGGCACAGAGACCCCGCAGCTTCCCGAAATTTCACCATCTTCGGTATAGACGATAGCAAGCCAGCTTTGATCATGGCTGCGATTACAGACGAACACCCGGTCACCATTTGTGAGTGTACCGCGTTGGCGGGCTTGATCGAACGGCGCCGCGCGCACGGAAAGTTCACCGCTTACCGAGCGGACCAGACCGGTTGCCTGACACGCAGCGAAACGCGGGCCGAACTGACCAACCACAACCGGCTGCACCAGCTCATTCGAGCTGCCACCTCCGCCGCGATCCATGGGTGCAGTGCCCGATCCGCTATTCTGTTCAACATTGGGATTGCAGGCGGTAAGCACCAACAGGCTCGCCGCCATGCACCAAGTCGACCCTTGCCTCACAAATCCTCCAAAACGCTACGAACTATTCGCAACGACGATAGGCCGGACAAATCAAGATTGCGAGTACTGAACCGCCATTTCCCGCAGCCAACGTCCCTTTAGTCAAAGGAGGTCGACGGGTCCCGGTCATCGACAGGGTCGGGCCCGAAGCGATTCGGACCGCGCGTTCCTTCCATGCACATGAAAACGAGGAAGATGATGCCGCCCGCCAAAGGTATCAGCGAAAGTAATATCATCCAGCCCGATTTATCCTGGTCGTGAAAACGACGAACGGCGACCGCAATCGTAGGAACAATCAGGGCCATACTGGCGACAAACAGGATTAGATAAATCGGGACGAGCACCATCCCCATCGCGGATTCGCTGAGGTTCATGGTGTAGAGCAGCAAGGCAATCGCAAGGATCACAACCGTCGCAACCATGCCGAG
>Ga0209345_10000224_pt1 | contig 78582 bp, 70 predicted proteins | sample Cruoilmetagenom7_FD_187294 | JGI IMG/M metagenome (GOLD analysis project Ga0209345, IMG submission 187294) | Oil polluted marine microbial communities from Coal Oil Point, Santa Barbara, California, USA - Sample 7 (SPAdes) (version 2) | ecosystem: Environmental > Aquatic > Marine > Oil seeps ... | reverse complement strand
CGTTCATGCCGGACATCCCGTTCATGCCGGACATCCCGTTCATGCCGGACATACCGTTCATACCAGACATACCGTCCATGCCGGACATACCGTTCATACCGGACATACCGTCCATGCCGGACATCCCGTTCATGCCGGACATACCGTTCATACCAGACATACCGTCCATGCCGGACATACCGTTCATACCGGACATACCGTCCATGCCGGACATCCCGTTCATACCAGACATCCCGTTCATACCAGACATCCCGTTCATGCCGGACATCCCGTTCATGCCGGACATACCGTCCATGCCGGACATACCGTTCATGCCGGACATACCGTTCATACCAGACATCCCGTTCATGCCGGACATCCCGCCCATGCCGGACATACCGTTCATGCCAGACATACCGTTCATACCAGACATACCGCCCATGCCGGACATACCGCCCATGCCACTCATACCTGACATCCCACGCATGCCGCCGGTGCCACCTGGCAGGAATGAATATTGTGTGCAGGACCAATTTCCGGAGCTGTGCCCGCCATAACCGGACATACCTGACATACCGGACATCCCGTTCATGCCAGACATGCCGTTCATGCCAGACATGCCGTTCATGCCAGACATGCCGTTCATACCAGACATCCCGTTCATGCCGGACATACCGTTCATGCCAGACATACCATCCATGCCCGACATACCAGTTTGTGCATTAGCAACCGCTGCGGTCGCAAGGAGAGACCCCGTACACAAGATGGCTGCCAAAGTTGATTTAACTGATTTTTTCATACTTTAAGCTCCTCTTAAGATAATTAACGTTCTGCCTGCAGTGGATTTACTGCCAGCACACGTCGCTTCTCTGGGTCTTCCCAGAAACTGTTGTAAGGATGGGGCACCGCGCATTTTCATTCCTGAACATGCCATTCACGAATGTCATATGGACCGGGCATGCCGGGATGAGTGAACGGGTTGAACCACGCCCCCTGATCCTCAAGAAATTTCAGGCTGCTTGGATAAGGCGCGGCAATGCCGGTTAGGGCGCGCGCATACCAATCACCATCCTTGTTGAATTCTGTAATGACCGGCGCATTCTTGGGACGCGTGGCAGGCTCGACACCAGAAATATGCTGCGAATTGGCGGGCACGCTGGCCAATAGTTGCCCTGCGATGATCAGTGAAACAAAAAGAGCCCCGTGCCGCATATTTCCCCCGTTCCGTTCAATGTAGGGGCGTGCCGCTGCGCCTATCGCTTCGATAGTGCAGCGAAAAGCAAACGCCCCGTTTCGACTCACGGCTTAGCATGCCTGTTGGACAAGTTTGAGTTATTTCTTTTTGTTTATAAGGTGTTACGGCTCTTTTAGAGACAATTCCGCATGACAAAATGTCCGGGTTTTGCTGTGGGTTTAAAATGACTGCGGTATTTCAAGGCCCCGGCGCATGACATTTTGTCAGGGTCGTGGCAGCAATGGAAGGTGTGGCAGGTTGTCGCACCCCGCGCGGTAAATCCCAGCGGTTGACGCGCCCGCCTGATGCGGTGTTGATAGGGCAAATTGATCAAAGGAATACCCCATGCCTGTCACCCGAGACCAGATAACCGCGCTATTAACCACCGTTACCCACCCGCGCACGGGACAAGACCTAATTGCCTCCGACGTGGTGCGTGCCCTTAAGGTCGAGGCGGGCAAGGTACAGCTGGTTCTGGATGTTTTGGCCGAAGACGCCAAGGCGATGATGCCGGTGCGCGATCAGGTCAACGAGATGATCAGCGCACTGGGCGGCGTAACATCCGCATCGGTATTGTTAACGGCAGAACGCGGCAACACTGCACCGCCTGATCTGTCGTCCCACAAACAGCCGGATGCCCCCGAAAGGGTCAAGGGTGTGAAGCGTATCATCGCTATTGGATCAGGCAAAGGCGGGGTTGGCAAATCCACAGTTTCGGCGAATCTGGCGCTGGCGCTGGCCGATCTCGGGTTAAAGGTCGGCTTGCTAGACGCTGATATCTATGGCCCTTCACAACCCAAGATGATGGGCAGCACGGGGCGACCGATTGCCAAGGACGATCTGCTGATCCCGATTGCCGCACACGGGATCAAGGTAATGTCAGTGGGTTTTTTGATGGAGCAAGATCGCGCCTTGGTTTGGCGTGGGCCAATTCTGGCGGGGGCGATACAGCAAATGCTGCATGATGTTGATTGGGCCCCGCTGGATGTGCTGGTCGTTGACCTGCCGCCTGGCACCGGTGATGTACAAATCACCTTGACCCAGAAAACCCTGATTGACGGGGCTGTCATTGTCACCACCCCGCAGGATGTGGCGCTGATCGATGCGCGACGTGCGCTGGATATGTTCAAGCAAACCGGAACGCCCGTGATCGGTTTGATCGAGAACATGTCGACCCATATTTGCACTGGCTGCGGCAAAGAGGACGATGTTTTCGGCCACGGTGGCGGTGAGGCCGAAGCCAAAACCCAGAGCATCCCATTTCTTGGAGCATTGCCGTTAACACGCGTTTTGCGCGAAACGTCGGACAGTGGGACCCCGATTGTGCGGGCCAGCCCCACTGGTCCCGAAGCCGTACGGTTTGCCGAAATTGCAACAGCACTGAAAGAACAGCTTTGAAGTCTGGCATCGGGCGTTCACCTTCGAAAACCAAAAGAACTGAAGCTAAAACAGGCCCCACGTTCGAGCGCTTCGCAGTCGCCTAAACTCATTTTACCCGCCTGCGCGCACTTCGCGCACCCAAGCAACAATTGTGTCGCGCGCCTCATTGTCCATTTCGACCGCATTGGGCGGAGGCATCGCGTGGGTGATACCGGCCTGCAGGTAAATTTGGTTCGCGTGCTTGGCGACATCGCCCGGTGTTTCCAGATAGACGCCCTTGGGGGCCCATCTTATGCCATCCCAAGCAGGTTCCCTTGCGTGGCACATAGAGCAATTACCAATGACCGTGTAATAGGCCTCTTCAAAGCCAGCAGCTGACGCAAATTTCTGCTCAAAGGGCGTCAAAGGGCGGGCTTCGGCTTCCTCCAATGTTTCGGTTGGACGCACAGAGGAAAGCCATGCAATCACGATCATCAACAGAACTGTCACAGCCCAAGTCCAATGTGGACCTTTGCCGGTAGAATGCAGCGTGTTGAAGTAATGCCGAATGGTGACCCCGGTCAGAAACACAAGACTGGCAATGATCCAGTTGTATTCAGTCGCAAAAGCTAGCGGATAATGACTGCTAAGCATCAAGAAGATGACAGGGAGGGTTAGATAATTGTTATGTGTTGAGCGCAATTTCGCGATCTTACCGTATTTTGGATCAGGCGTGCGCCCTTCCTGAAGATCCTTCACCACGATGCGCTGGTTCGGCATGATGATGAAAAATACATTGGCCGTCATGATCGTTGCGGTGAACGCCCCCAAGTGCAAAAGCGCCGCCCGTCCCGTGAATATCTGATCATACCCCCATGACATGATCACAAGGATCACAAATAGAAGCAGCATCAGGACGGTGGGTGTCTCGCCAAGTTTGGATTTGCACATGAAGTCGTAGCAAATCCATCCGATGGTCAGCGACCCACCCGAGATCAGAATACCCTGCCACAAAGACAGCTCGGCTTTCGTCGGATCGAGCAGAAATAGCTCACCGCCAACCCAGTAGACAATCATCAAGAGAGCCGCGCCCGATAGCCAGGTCGTGTAGCTTTGCCATTTGTGCCAGATAAGGTGATCCGGCATATTCTTAGGAGCCACAAGATATTTTTGGATATGGTAAAAACCGCCTCCGTGAACCTGCCACTCCTCGCCTGAGGCTCCAGCAGGCATGTTCGGTGCTTTTACCAGTCCCAAATCCAATGCGATGAAGTAGAACGAGGCACCAATCCAAGCCATTGCTGTGATGAGATGTAGCCACCGTACAGAAAATCCAACCCAATCCCACAGTATTGCTAAATCATACATGATACGTCTCCCAAGATTCGTTTCCATAAAACTAGACGACATTTTATTATTTTGGTATTGGTGAAAATTCCCAAGCTGTATCAAAAAAAGTTGTATAATGTCTTATTTTGAGAAAATCCGTACCTTTGTCCGCGTCTATGAACTGGGTAGCATGTCAGCGGCCGGACGGGACCTTCGCATTTCGCCCGCAGTGACCTCTTCTCGCATCTCGCAATTGGAGCAGCATTTGGGTGTGCGCCTGTTTCAAAGGACGACCCGAAATTTGGCACCGACCGAGCAGGGCAGAGCTTTTTATGGCGGCGCATGTAAGGTCTTGGAATCCGTTGAAGCAGCGGAAGCGCAGGTCGTCGACATTACTGACCATCCAAGAGGTTCACTCTATGTAGCTGCGCCTTTGGGGTTGGGTCGGCGCCTGATTGCCCCACAGGTTCCGGCTTTTCTAGAGAAATACACTGATGTTAGCGTGCGGCTCAGGTTGACAGATCGAAACGTCGATCTCACGACAGAAGGGCTCGATCTTGCATATTTTCTTGGTCAACCAGAGGACAGCAACTTGCGGATCAAAAAGATCGCAGATGTGCAACGCGTGCTCTGCGCGGCACCCAGCTATATCAAATCGCGTGGCCATCCGCGCTCTGGGGAGGACATCATCAGGGACAAACACGAATGTCTCAATCTGCGCTTTCCAGGGGCACCGGAATTCCAGTGGCCCTTGATGACTAAGTCAGGGCTGAAACGTATTCGGGCCACTGGGCGCTATGAGTGTGATGATGGCGATATTCTCGTGGATTGGGCGCTTGCAGGGCATGGGATCGCGCTTAGACCCGTCTTTGAGGTTGCACGCCATTTGAAGTCAGGCGCTCTGATAGTGGTCGGGGAGGAGACACCACCGGAGCCCATCCAAATGGCCTGCCTCTTTACCCATCGGCGCCATCAAGACCCCAAGACCCGTCTTTTCATGGAGTTTGTCTCTGGCCGGATCAGCGACGTGATCAATGAAACAAAGATCAAGGATCAGCTGCCGCGATAAGTAGAGTAGCCGACAGGCGAAAGACCAGCACAAGGCATCATTTAGGCGAGACCCCAGCATGTCAGATGCATCAATAGGGTCATTGGAACAATTCCCGAATCCAGCATATTCTAGCCTGTCTGCTCCAACCGCAACGCCAGATTCGATTTTAGACACCACGGCGTGCTGCTCTGGGCTGACTGCCCATAAGGGCCGCTAGCAGCGATTATCGCCACCTAAATGTGACACCAACGATCAGCCTGCTTGGACGTCATTAAAAATCAACGTCAATCGCAACGCCCTTTTTTACGGCCAGATCAACAACACTGGCCGCGACGGCCAAATCCTGCAAGCCTACGCCAGTTCCGTCAAACAAAGTGATCTCATCCTCAGACGTTCGGCCTGCATGGGTGCCGTTGATGACCGCGCCAATCTGGTGAACGTCGGCTTGCGTGATTAGACCTTGTGCCACAGCATGCTGCGCTTCGCCGATGCTGACGGATTGGGCGACTTCATCGGTAAACACGGTGGCACGGGCCAGCAGTGCTGCTTCCACCTCTTGTTTGCCTTTGGTGTCGGTGCCCATACAGGCGATATGCGTACCGGGCGATACGTGTGCATCCATCAAGGACGGGGCAAAGGCGGAGGTGATGGATATAATGACGTCGGCGTCATGACCCAGCTGGTCCAGCTCAACTGCCTCAAAGGGCACGCCTGCCTGAGTGGCAACCTTTTCAAGGTTGGGCAACATTTCCGGATGATAGTTCCAGCCAATGACCTTTTCAAATTTGCGCTGCTCAAGGGCGGCGCGCAATTGGAATGTCGCCTGATGGCCGGCACCAATCATGCCGATGACACTGGCGTCACTGCGGGCGAGGTGTTTGATCGAAACCGATGATGCGGCCGCTGTACGCAACGCAGTAAGCAGGTTACCACCCACCATTGCGCTAACCCGGCCTGTGTCCGGATCAAAAAGAAAGATCGTGGACTGGTGATTGATCAACTGGTGTTTGTCGAGGTTATTGGGCCAATACCCACCAGCTTTGAGGCCAAGCGTCATTCCGGCTTTGTCAAACCCGCCTTTGAACCCGTAAAGCGCGTCCTCATGGCCAATTGCCTCGCGAATAACAGGGAAATTGTAAGCGTCATGTGACGCCATAGCAGCAAAGACCCCTTCGACGGCATCAAATGCGGCGTCACGGGTCATCAACTCGGCGATTTCGCGTTCGGGAACGATCAGCATGGAGTTTTCCTTTGAATGAGTGCGCCAATGTGCATCGCCAAAAATTCCGACGGGCACATGGGCGGTATGGTATCCGGCGGCCTGCGCCACCGGAAAATCCTGATCAATATGCTTTTCCGCGGGCGGATACGGGCCAGACTGTTTCGACCTTGCCATTGCGCACGCCGACGTACCAATCGTGGACGTTGCAGGTCGGATCGCAATGACCAGGCACCAGCTTTAGCTTGTCGTTCACCTTCAAGACTCCATCCGGGTCGGCCACCACGCCGTGCTCGTCAGAACACTTGAGGTATTCAACATCGTCACGGCCAAAGACCGTTGGAAGGCCGCTATCTACAGATTGTGCTTTCAGACCGGCGTCAACAATGGCTTTGTCGGCTTTTGAGTGGCTCATCACGCTTGTGAGGATGAACAGCGCGTTCTCCCATTCACCGTCGTCAATGCGTTTGCCATTTTTATCAAGGATGCGACCATAATCAGCGTCCATGAAGGCGTAGGAACCGCACTGAAGCTCGTTAAACACGTTCGAGTTGCTCTCAAAGTAGTAAGACCCTGTACCACCGCCGCCTACGATGTCGCATTCCAGACCTTGGGCTTTCAGGCCAGTGACCGCGTCTGCAACTTGAGCAATCGCCGTGTTCAGCTTTTCTTCGCGGTCAGTGTACAAATCCATGTGCTGCATCGCGCCTTGGTAGGCTTGGATGCCAGCAAATTTCAAACCCTCCGCTGCGTCGATGAGTTTTGCAATGTTTACCACATCTTGCGTTGTGTTCACACCACAGCGACCAGCGCCACAATCGATTTCGACCAGCGCTTCGATTTGTGTGCCGTGCTTAACGGCAGCTTTTGACAGGGCTGCGACGTTTTCAGGATCATCAACGCAAACAAGAACGCGGGCACCAAGTTTAGGCATGCGTGCCAGACGGTCGATTTTGACAGGATCGGTCACTTGGTTGGACACCATCACGTCTTTGATGCCGCCGCGCGCAAAAACTTCAGCTTCGGAAACTTTCTGACAGCACACACCAGTGGCAGCACCCAGTTCCTGTTGCAGTTTCAACACGTCCACGGATTTGTGCATTTTGCCGTGGGCGCGGTGGCGCATGCCATGAGCTTTGGCGTAGTCGCCCATTTTCTTAACGTTACGTTCCAGCGCATCCAGATCAAGGATCAGGCAAGGCGTTTGGATATCAGCCTCATCCATGCCGGGCAGGGCGGGAACGTCGTAACCTACTTCGAGGCCTTCGAGATTTACATGTGTGTTCATAGCGTGAACTCCCTTCACTTGAGCCATGGCAGAAGGTCGAGATCGACATTCCCACCAGTGATAATGACGCCGACCCGCTTCCCCGCGAACCGATCTTTGTTTTTAATGATGGTCGCAAGTGGCACAGCAGAGCTGGCTTCCATCACAATTTTCATACGTTTCCATGTCAACTTCATCGCATCAATGATTTCTTCTTCGCTTGCGGTCAGAATGTCGGTGACATGGTTGGACACAAAATGCCAAGTCAGATCTTTGAGCGGAACTTTCAGACCGTCGGCGATCGTCACTGGCGCATCATCTGCGATGATGTGACCTGCTTTGAAGCTGCGATAGGCGTCGTCTGCCTGTTCTGGTTCTGCTGCGATGATCTGTGTTTCAGGCGCGAGATTCGACAGGGTCAAACAGGTGCCCGAGATCATGCCACCACCACCGATGGGCGCGACAACCATATCCAAGCCATCTGTCTGCTCTAGCAACTCCTGCGAGCATGTGCCTTGGCCTGCAATGACGCGGGGATCATTATAGGGATGCACAAAATTGCCACCTGTCTTGGCCTGAACCTGTGCGAATACCTCTTCACGGCTTGATGTTGACGGTTCGCATTCCGTGATGATCCCGCCGTAGCCGATGACAGCGTCCTTTTTGGCCTGTGGTGCCGTACGTGGCATGACGACGTTGCACGGGATGCCACGGCGACCGGCAGCATAACTCAAAGAGAGCGCATGATTACCGGAGCTGTGAGTGCAGACGCCTTTCTGGGCGTCATCTTCCGACAGACCGAACACCGCATTAGACGCTCCGCGCACCTTGAAAGCGCCTGCTTTTTGGAAGTTTTCGCATTTAAAAAACAGTTGCGCGCCGGTCAGCTCGTTCAGAAAGGACGAGGTCAACACTGGAGTACGATGAATGAAAGGTTTAATCCGCTTTTGGGCGACCCTCATATCGTCAAAGGTGGGAATATACATTGGTTCCATGTCCTTTTGTGTTGCCACGCCTTATTTGCCGGCCGCAGGGTTTGTCCGATAGTATTCTTGCGCCGCAGCGACACCCGAGCCAAGCGTCACATCCAGACCCAGATCGGCCATGCACATTTCGGCAGTGGCTATCCCGCTTAGTGTCATCACGTCGGTGAGACTGCCCAAGTGTCCAATTCGGAACACTTTGCCGGCGACCTCTCCTAGGCCGACACCAAAGGCCACCCCATAAACATCTGCGGCATGGGTCACTATATCAGTGGCATCAAACCCATCAGGGGTGCAGATGGCACTAACGGTATCGGAATGTAGATCAGGCGTGGCTGCGCACAATTCAAGACCCCAGGCGCTGACCGCGTGGCGTACACCAGTTGCGATGCGGTTATGGCGCGCAAAGACGTTTTCCAGACCTTCGTCCAACAACATCTCAAGCGAAAGCTTGAGGCCGTTCATCAGGCCAACAGGGGGTGTATAGGGGAATGCATGTGCATTATAGCCATTCTGCATATCTTTGATGTCAAAGAAAGTGCGTGGCAGACCGGCAGAATTGGACGCGGAAACGGCCTTGTCTGAAAACCCGACGATAGCCAGGCCGGCTGGCAACATAAAGCCTTTCTGACTGCCCGTGACAGCAACATCCACACCCCATTCGTCAAACCGGAAATCCATCGAAGCGATGGAACTGACCCCATCCACGAAAAGTAGGGCAGGGTGGCCAGCAGCATCGAGCGCACGCCGCACGGCTGCGATGTCTGATTTCACACCTGTTGCAGTCTCGTTATGGGTGGCCAGCACCACTTTTATTTCATGGGCGCTGTCTGCGCGTAGGATCTCTTCATAGCGGTCTGCTGGCAGGCCTTGACCCCACGGAGTTTCAACAACCTGAACGTCCAGCCCATGGCGCTGGCACATGTCAATCCACCGATGCGAGAACATGCCATTGCGGGCTGCCAGAACTTTGTCGCCCTTGCTAAGCGTGTTCGTCAGGGCGGTTTCCCAACCACCTGTACCGGTAGAAGGGAAAATATAGATATGCGCGCTTTCTGACTTCAGAACTTTCCGAACACCATCAAGGCAGGGGTGCAGAATTTCGCCAAATAAAGGAGAACGGTGGTCAATCGTTGGCATGTAGCAGGCGAGGCGCACAGCCTCCGGCATGTTTGTCGGGCCGGGAATGAATACAGGGTTTTGGAAGCTCATGGTCGTCTCCTTGTTGGTGTTGGCCTCACCTTAGAAGTATCTGTTTACCTGTGATACTTTTTTGAAAAAGCATTTCATTTCTTTGGAACCCAAAAAAATTACATGTTGTCAGTCTCTTATATTTTTCATATGATGAATTCGTCTTTCATGTACAAGGAAAACTTCATATGGATTCCTCGAATGATGCGAATCAGAATGCGCGAAAGTCCCGTGGCCGACCCCGACACTGGGATGATAAAACCACCCAGAACACTATTAAGTCACTGGATCGAGCGATGGGGGTCTTTGAATTTCTGAGCGAAGGACAAGGGAAAACCCTTACCAAACTGGCCAGCGATTTGCGGCAATCTCCGGCGACGATCTACCGTATTCTCGTTACACTTGAAGGCAGGGGCATGGTTGAGTTTGATCAAATTGATCAGGTCTGGCATGTCGGTCCACGCGCCTTTGTTATCGGGGCACGGTTTCTCAAACGTACCAGTCTGGTCGAACGGGCACGCCCTTTGTTGCGGCGGTTGATGGAGGATACAGGAGAGACCGCTAACCTTGGAATAGAGCAAAACGGCCATGTGCTGTTCGTGAGTCAAGTAGAGACCCACGCAAGTATCCGAGCGTTTTTCCCGCCCGGTACGTTGTCACGGTTGCACGCATCCGGCATTGGCAAGGCGCTGATGGCTCAGATGGATTCTGCGCGACTTGAGAAACTCTTGATGGACAGCCCGTTGGAACAGTTCACCGAATTCACGCTGGTCGATCATGACGCGTTGAAGGACGATCTGGCCACAATCCGCGCAAGCGGTTATTCCGTTGACGGCGAGGAACGCAACCTTGGCATGCGCTGTATCGCCGCTCCGGTCTTTGATATTAATGGCGAAGCGGTTGCAGGCATCTCGGTTTCCGGCCCGACGTCCCGTGTCGGGATGGACCAGATATCAGATTTCAGCGCTGCCGTGGTGTCTGCTGCAAACGAATTGTCGGCAGCAATTGGAGGGAGCGTTACTCAACCGCCTTCGTGAACCCGGCATGGCACGAATGCGGCAGAGCACTGGCTGGGTGCAAGTCCATTTGGCGGTTCACGTCTTTATACAGCTGATAACCAAAGCGATCGGGGCCGTTTGCATAAAAGGCCGACAGGTAACGTGACGATGTTTTGCGTCCAACTGTTGGCCCACCGCCCAAAGCGGACATGGTTCCCCTTTGATTTACAGCAATCGCTGCTGCATCAATTGCAAAGCGCTTTCGAAAAGTTTGGGTTTTTTTCTGCTCGGGCCGCCAATTTTGCTCCCTCTAGAAGAGAGAGAGCCGCAGCGGCCTCGGCCTGTGGATTTCGGATGCCCAAGATGCTTGCATCAGATTGGCCCATTACAAAAACATGTTTCAGCCAGTCATCATCATAGCGCGGAATCGGCTGATCTGACTGATGCCCTCGTTTGGCAGGCTTTCCCGGCTTGTTGAAAAGGAAACGCAAAGGCACAGGCTGTCTTGAGGTTGATGTAATAGCGTTTCATGAGCGCGACAGACAACGCCGCCTTTGTTGGAAAGTGATGATGGATGCTGGCTTTGCGAATGCCCATGTCTTTTGCAAGATCTGCATAGCTAAACCCGTCAAACCCGCGCCTTCGCGCGGCACGCTCGGCAGAATCCAGAAGTGCTGTTTTTATATCAGACACTATATCCGTTGCCCCTCTTTAGCCCTCTATCGTCTCTAATATGTTTTCGGCAGCTTCCAAAGCCCCTTCAATGTACCCTCCAAACTGCGGGGCGACCTCTGTGCCTGCAAAGCGAAGTGTATCGTTCCACAAGCTGGCCATGGCGCGTGGCATCCCGTAAGTCGGATGGGCATATAGCGGTTCTTTGTCTGCTTCTGTAGAAGTATGCACATCAAATGCCCAGTCTTTGACGTATAGCTTTACCGGTTCCGCAGCCGCGGCACCGAATAGGCGACCAAGCTGAGCCTGAAGCTGTTGGCGCAAGACTTGCTCGTTCTCACGGCCCTTTGGTGGAACGCCGATAAAGCCAAACAGCGCATATGGTCCGCCCTCGGAAGGTGACGCGTCATGGATTTCTACCATCGGGCCAAAGCGACTCATCGCGTCCCCCGAAAGCCCGGCTTCGCGCCAGAATGGTTTGTCGTAAACGGCAACGGCTTTGGCCTGGCCTGCCATCCAACTGGCGACACCACGCATCGCATCAATCGCAGCGCAAGGCAGACTGGGCGTATAGGTAATTTCTGCGGCTAGGCGCGGGGGCAACGCTAATATGACCTGCTCAGCAATCAGTGTGTCTCCGTTGCTAAACGTAGCTGTGCTGACGTCGTGTGATTTGGTGAATGCGATCACTTGAGCATTTAGGCGCTTGCGCTTTTGGGGCAGCCTGTCTGCGAGTGTTTGCGTCAGCGTGACCAGCCCGCCTTTCAGGCGCCATGATCCTTCCATCGAGGCAAAACCACGTCCGCGCTGAACTTGCCCTCTTTCATCTTCAAAGGTCAGAATGCCGTCAGAAAACTGTTCAAATTTTTCCAATCCCAAGCGATCAATCAATGCGGCAATGCGTGGTTGGCCCGCCCAGAACCACGCTGGCCCCACATCAAAATATCCAGAGCCATGATGCACGGTCTCAATTCGCCCGCCAAAGCGCTCACGCGCTTCGACCAGTAAATAGTCGTGACCTTTGGTCTGAAGTGCATCCGCAAGGGCGAGACCAGAAAGCCCACCACCGATGATCAATGTTTTCATCACTTAAGAACCTTTAGATGACAGGTGCAGATCAAGCGTTGTTTTTGTCGTGCCATCAGACAGCAGGTGGTTTTGCATGGGGCAAATGGCCAGTTTTGATCCAGAGCTTCGCACCGTCAGTCCCAGCAGCCACGGATAATGGTCGCCCCTCCGGCAAGCGGAGCCATGCCCCTTTACCAAGCGCTTCGCCGTTTTCAACCACCGAACCCTTGATCACCAACATTTCGATTCCGCCCGCATCAGTGTTGCTAAGTGTCGCGTTCGCGTCGATGTGGCTGTAGGTGACGGTCTCCCGATCATCTCGGTGTAATTCGGCAGTCGCTACACCGTCGACACGGTCAGCCAGTTCGTCCGCCATGGTTTTGCGAAATTGGTTGCGATCATCCATGTCAAACTGCCAAAGTTTTACAAAGATGGTGCAGCCCATTTCCGAGCCGGGTGTATGCGCCGTCGTCGGTGGGTTGCGCACATAAGTTCCTTCGGGGTAATCGCCGTGTTCGTCCTGAAAAACTCCATCGAGTACGATGAATTCTTCACCGCCCGTATGGGTATGTGCTGAAAACTTGCTGTTTGGAGCGTAGCGCACAACGGTTGTTGCCCGCGCGACTTCATCACCGATACGGTCCAGCATGCGCCGGTCTACACCGGGCATTGGCGAGGCCCTCCATTTGAGTTGATCAGAGTGAACAACCACTCGCTCTTTGAAATCGGCATTTAGATCCATTTTAGTCGTCCTTTGGGCTTGGAAGTGTCTGTGCGATATTCACCGCCCATTACGTTATCCGGAACGAATTCAACTTCATCAGTTGCACCTTTTCAGCAAGCGCGCTTTGCATTCGTGCAGGATTTGGGAAATTCTCGATGTCATAGGTTTTCAAGAGCGGTTTATCCGGTGGCTGGGGTAATAAGATGACTGCCTACTACTAGGTAGGTAAAATTACAAGGCAGAGAATCCTGTGCAATACTATTAACATAACTACTATTATCAGCACCCAAGCAACCTCAAACTGACCGTCGTTGAAGCCACCTGCATCAGGGTTTTGCAGCCCGGACAAAGGCTTCACCTTCCCCTTTGATATATGATTTGCCTCAACAAATTCATGTTTACGAGTGCCATCCGCCTAACACAAAAGAATAAAACCCAACCCAAATTGGCAACCCGCAAAGGCGAAATGTCCTGCGTAGAAAGCCGCATGGAATGCGACTGCCAAAGGTACATGCGGTTGAGCGAACACATTTCTGCGTTCCGTTTGCGCTCAAATCCGACCATAATGCCGGTTAAGTTTGCGCATGCCGCCGATCCATTTGTCGTAATTATTGGCTTTGTTGCGCATATAATCCGCCACTTCAGGATGGGGCAGCACCAGAAATGTCTCCTCGCGGATCGTTTGCACGCAGGCCTCGGCAACTGGCTCCGGCTCAAGCATGCCATCAAGAGAAGCTACCCCATCTTCATGGCCGCGCGTCATTTCGCTGCGCACCGCTTGCGGGCATAAAACAGAAACCTTGATCCCTTGATCGCCATAAGACATCGCGATCCATTCCGCCAAACCAACAGCGGCGTGTTTGGTCACGCCATAAGGAGCTGATCCAACCTGATTGAGCAGGCCCGCAGCCGACGCTGTGTTAAGCAAATAGCCCCCACCGCGCCCGGCCATTTTGGGGACAAGATGACGAGCGGCCCAGACATGCGCCATCACATTAATCTCCCAGATGCGTTGCCAGTCATCGTTGGGCACCTCAACACCGCCTGTTGTCAGAATGCCAGCGTTTGAGCAAAACAGATCTATCGGGCCGATCTCGTTCTCGACCGCGTCGATCATTTCCGCGATCTCTGTCTCGACAGCGACATTGACTGCGTAAGCAACGCCGTCAATCTGGTTTGCGGTCTCTTGCGCCCCTTTTAGATTAATGTCGACGCAGACGATTTTTTTGGCACCCTCATCGGCAAATCGCAATGCCATGGCGCGGCCAATTCCACTCGCCGCCCCCGTTATCACGATGATCTTGTCCTTGAGTTCCATGGCGTCTCTCCCCTACGTCCACATGTTTGAGCCACCACAGACCGTTAGGGCCTGACCGGTCATATAGCGGCTCGCATCAGAGGCCAGATAGACCGCTATACCCGCGAAATCATCGGCGTCGCCCAAGCGCCGCAAAGGTATGGTTTTTTCTATCCGGTCTGCGACATCTGGGTTATCCCACAGCTCGCGTGCAAAATCTGTCCGAACAAGTCCCGGACAGATTGCGTTGAAGCGGATGCCTTTGGGACCAAACTCGGCCGCTAGGTTTCTGACCAAACCGATCAAAGCCAGTTTTGACATGCCATATGTGCCCAACATTTCGGAGGCTTTGAACGCCCCAATAGAGGATGTGAACATCAACGAGCCTGCCCTCTTTTCAATCATGTCTGGCACGGCCAATTGCGACAGCCAGAGATTGGATTGAACGTTCGCTTGCATGGTTTTTTCATACGCCGCATCAGGAATTTCCGACGTGAGTCCGTAATAGGGGTTCACACCGGCATTGCCGACGACAATGTCGATAGGACCGGCTTTTTCACGAGACTGCGCAATCAAGGCTGCGAGTTGCTCTTTGTATCCAACGTTGCACGCGATCCCGATGGCGCGATCTGCGCCAACGGTTTCATTTATTTGGGCCGCAGCCTCATTGAGCTGATCCTGGGTACGTGAAGAGATCACCACCGTTGCGCCGTGTTCGGCAAGGCCCGTCGCCATGGCCAAGCCCATGCCTTTGGAGGCCCCCGTCAGTACGGCCACTTTGCCGGTTAGATCAAAAAGCTTTGCCATGACTTATGGGCCAGCAAATACTTTGCCGTGCATATCATCAGATGCGGCAGCTTGGCGCTCGTTGGAGCCCATGAAGGACTGCACCTCGGCGCGAGCAACCACGTGATGGTGAACCTCGTCAGGACCGTCTGCAAAGCGCAACACACGTTGCCCTGCGTACATCCCTGACAAAGGCGACCACTGCGAAAGGCCTGTTGCGCCATGCACCTGCATGGATTGATCAATAATCTGGGCCGCTTTCTCTGGCACCATCGCCTTGATCATGCTGACCCAAATGCGGGCCTCTTTATTGCCCAAAACATCCATGGCTTTGGCGGCTTTCAGGACCATCAAACGCATAGCCTCGATATCAATCCGCGCGCGGCTAACCGTTTCCATGTTCTTACCCAGATCAATGATTTTCTTGCCAAACGCTTGTCTGTTGATGCCGCGGTTCAAAAGCAGATCGAGCGCCTTTTCCGCCTGCCCAATAGAGCGCATGCAGTGATGGATGCGGCCAGGTCCAAGCCGAATTTGTGAGATTTCAAAACCACGACCTTCGCCCCACAGAACGTTTTCCTCGGCCACACGGACATTGGTAAATTTGATATGCATGTGCCCATGTGGTGCCTCGTCATGGCCGAACACAGTCATTGGTCCGACAATTTCTACGCCGGGGGCATCCATGGGAACAAGGATCTGGCTTTGTTGACGGAAGGTCTCGGCATCGGGCGACGTTTTCACCATCACAATCATGATTTTACAGCGCGGATCACCTGCACCGGAGATGTAATACTTTTCCCCGTTGATGACCCAGTCACCGTTTTCAAGCACCGCTGTTGTGGAAATATTTCTAGCATCTGATGATGCAACATTCGGTTCGGTCATCGCAAAGGCAGAGCGAATTTCTCCGGCCAAAAGCGGCTTCAGCCACTCGTCTTTTTGCGCTTGGGTGCCAACCCGTTCCAGCACTTCCATATTGCCGGTGTCAGGTGCCGAGCAGTTCAGACTTTCGGGTGCAAGCGGGCTTTTGCCCAGTTCTGCGGCAATATAGGCATAATCCAGATTGGACAGGCCTTCACCGGTTTGCGCATTGGGCAAAAAGAAATTCCAAAGCCCTGCGTCACGCGCTTTTTGCTTGGCCCCGTCAAGCAGTTCCAACTGACCGGGCGCATATGACCAACGATCGGTGCGACCTTGGCCCAAGCGGAAAAACTCAGCCGTCATCGGGTCAACATTCTCTCGAATGTGCTTCACAACGGCCTGATAAAGCGGTTTGGCTTTATTCGACATTTCAAGGTTGTTCATTGATGTCATTTGGTCAGTCATAGCTTGGCCTCCCAGCCCGTATTTGTTCGGATTATCGGTTTATCCAGTTCGCTTTACGTTTCTCTACAAAGGCTTGTACGCCTTCTTTGAAATCTTCCGTTTGTGCCAAGTCCTTTTGTACAACGCGTGAGTATTCAAGGCTTTCGGGCAACCCATCCGCCACGGCCATGCTGTTCAGAATGCGTTTGGTCGCCTTCACAGAGGACGGTGAAACTGAACATAATTGCTGCGCCTTTTCCATTGCGCGATCCATCAGATCAGTGGGTGCGTGAACCTCATTACAGCAGCCCAGTTTAAGAGCCTCGGCAGCATCAATGGTCCGTCCCGTCAGCATCAGGTCTTGCGCTGCGAGGCGGCCAATATAACGCGACAAACGTTGCACACCAGACGCCGAAGCAAAGAAGCCGACTTTGACTTCTGGCAGAGCAAACTTGGCCGTCTCCGAGGCCAGAATGATGTCGCAGGACAGGGCTGTTTCAAAACCGCCGCCCATGGCAAACCCATTTACCGCTGCAATAATCGGTTTTTCCAGATCAAAGCGTGCCGAAAGGCCCGCAAAGCCAGTATCCGGCAATCCTTTTTTGATCCCGCCCGTTGCGGTGGCCTTAAGGTCATTGCCTGCTGTGAACGCCTTGTCGCCAGCGCCCGTGAGAACCGCAACCCACAGGTCTGGATCATCAGCAAAAGCATCCCAGCAATCACTCATTTCCTGATGCATTTCAGCATGCACAGCATTGTAGACTTCGGGTCGGTTCATGGTGACCAAAAGGACATTGCCGCGTTTCTCGGTTTTGATAAATTCGTAGCTCATTTCATTTCCTTTCAGGTCGCTTATGCGCCCGTTTTCAATCCGCCCAAATCCAGCTCGGTGAACTTGCCACCTTCTTTCGCCAGTTTGACCAATGTTTCAGCGGGTGCAAAGCTCGCGTCCTGCGCACCAAGTTCTGTCATGCGCCCCAAAATTCTGTCGGCACCAACCATATCTGCATAGAACATCGGGCCACCCTTATCTGCGGGCCAGCCATAGCCGTTCAGCCAAACCACATCGATATCAGAGGGGCGCTGCGCCTTGTTCTCCTCTAGTATTTTCAACGCCTCATTGATCATCGGAAAAATGCAAATCTCGATGATTTCGTCTTGCGACATGGCCACGGGTTCTGCGCCTGTTATGTCCCTGATGATTTTGGCCGTGACATCGGAGGGGATCGGCTTGCGTGCCTCGTCATAGTCATAATACCCCGCTTTGGTCTTTTGTCCGCGCCGGTCAAGCTCACAAAGGGCATCGCGAATTGGGCGGTCGGTTGTTTCGCCTTTAGACCAACCAATATCCAAACCTGCCAAATCAGCCATTTGAAATGGTCCCATCTTAAAGCCGAATGTGTTCAACGCTGCATCCACATCCCACGGCAGAACGCCTTTATAGACCAGCTTGTTCGCCTGTGTTTGCCGTGCAAACAAAATGCGGTTTCCCACAAATCCGGGGCAAACACCCACCAGCGTTGCAATTTTGTTGATCTTACGTGCCAGGCCCATGCACGTCACAACCACATCATCGGCAGTGTGTTGTGCACGCACAATTTCCAGCAGTTTCATCACATTGGCAGGCGAGAAAAAGTGCAGACCGATCACGTCTTGAGGTCTGTTCGTCATGGCCGCGATTTCGTCGATGTTCAGCGCCGAAGTGTTGGTTGCCAGAATGGCCCCCGGTTTCATAACGTGGTCCAACTCGGTGAAAATCTGGCGTTTCAAATCCATGTTTTCAAACACAGCCTCGATCACCAAATCACAATCGCGCAGGTCAGCCAGCGCCAAGCATCCGTCAAAGCGACCCATGCGCGCCTCGACTTCTTCTTGCGGAAAACGGCCCTTGTCAGAGCTGCGCTGATAATGCCCGCGCACCACGGCCAAACCACGGTTCAACGCCTCTTGCGTGGTTTCTACGATTTTTACGTTATAGCCAGCCGTCGCGAAATTCATCGCGATGCCCCCTCCCATTGTGCCGGCCCCGATAATGCCCACAGTTTTCACGGAACGTTGCGGTGTGTTGTCGTCCAGACCTGATACCTGCCACGCGGCCTGGCCGGCGGCTCGTATATAGTCGTTGATTTGATCTTGGTCTGGTTGCTTCATTCCATGTCCTTTTAGGAAGTTTCCGAATTAGAGGGTTTCAGGCGGCGTATCCTTGCGTCATTTGGGTTAGGCAATGGTCGGTATCACCCAATTGGTGATCTATCATAATCAATCGTTTTGCGTAATGTGACACCGAATACTCCCATGTCATTGCGATACCACCATGCATCTGAATGGCTTCTTCGGCGACCAAACGTGCGGTGCGCCCAATCAGGTTCTTGGCCATCGCGCATTTGTGCCCAGCATCCGATTCACTCAGGCTGGCGCTGGCGCTGATCGTGATCGAACGGGCCTGTTCAATCTCGGTCAGTAAATCCACTGTCCGGTGCTGCAATACCTGAAATTTTCCGATCGGTACGCCGAATTGTTTTCGCGTTCTGAGATAGTCGAGCAGGATCTCATAGACGACATCCATCACCCCGACCGCTTCGGCGCATAGGGCCACGCGCCCCGCGTTGATCGCCGCATTAATTGCGCTTTTGGCATCTGCTTGAACAAGTGCCGCGGGTGTGTCCTCGAAGATAATTTCAGCGGCCCCTGCCCCGTCAATCATACCGTATCCAGTAACATCGGCTTTGGTCGCATCAACCAAAAAGGTGCCGGATTTTCCGTTCAGTTTCGCCTCGATCAGCAGCTTATCCGCGATCTGCCCGCCATAAACGGTACTTTTGCGGCCATTCAGAAGATAGGCATCGCCTAATCTGGTCGCTGTGGTTTCGGCAAATTCCACATTATAGGGCGCGCTAATTTCACTGATCCCGACAGCATAGCGAACAGAGCCGTCAACCAGATCATCCTGATCTGCACTTGCGGAAGACAGCAAACTGCTTGCCATCAACAAGCCGAGGAATGGTTCCGGGCACAGTTCGCGCCCTAGGGCCTCAAACACCACCGCGATGTCAAACCCAGTACCGCCATAACCACCGGCCTTTTCGGCCACCAACACACCTGGAATACCAAGGTCCGCCATTTCGTCCCATTTCGCGGGGTCATGAAACGGTGCGTCATAGGCCAGCTTATTGCGGACCTCGACGCTATATTGCTCGGCCAGATACCGCTTGAGCGTAGCGGCTACCATCTGGCGATCTTCGGTCAGATCAAAATTCATCTCACAGCTCCAGCATCGTTTTTGTTAGTATGTTGCGTTGGATTTCGTTTGAGCCACCAAAGATTGAAGTCTTACGATTGTTGAAATACCTAGCTGCATGGTGCGCCGTGTTTGGGGGCGACAACGCAAGGTTCCCGTCCGTGATATGCCCTGGAAACGGCGCAGCCGATGGCCCAAGTGCACGGCGGGCAAGGTCACGCAATTCCTGACCAATCAGGGTGCCTTTGATTTTTAGGATCGAGGTTTCGGGCCCCGGATTCCCCTGTTTCTGGGCCTGAAAAAGCATCCGCAAATTGGTGATTTTCATGGCTTCCAGATCTGTTTCAACCCGTGCAATACGCGCGGCAAACAACGGATCCTCAATCAGTGATTTGCCATCGCGTTTCACCCTGCGCGCCAGCGCTTTGAGTTCCTCAAGGGCCTGCAACGAATGGCCAACCTGCGCGATGCCGGTGCGTTCGTGAGTCAGCAAAAACTTGGCGATCGTCCAGCCCTTGTTTTCCTCACCAACAAGGTTTTCAACGGGGATACGTACATCAGTAAAAAACACTTCATTGACCTCATACCCGCCCTCAATCAGGCGGATCGGGCGCAGTTCTATGCCCGGTGTATCCATGTCAACCAATACAAAACTGATCCCCATTTGGGCCTTCGCAGTTTTGTCTGTACGCACAAGACAAAATATCTTGTTGGCGTATTGCCCCAGCGTGGTCCAAGTTTTCTGGCCGTTGATCACATAGTGATTGCCGTCGCGGTCTGCGGTTGTTTTCAGGCTGGCAAGGTCAGATCCGGCACCCGGTTCAGAATACCCCTGACACCACCAATCTTCGGCAGAAAGGATCTTTGGCAGCACCTCGCGCTTTTGGGTGTCATTGCCAAAGTTGATGATCACAGACCCCAACATGGCAAGCCCAAAAGGCACAATCCGAGGGGCGTAAAACCGGTTGCATTCTTCGTCAAAGATATGCTTCTCAACAGGAGTCCAGCCTGTACCGCCATGTTCTTTTGGCCACGTTGTCGCCAGCCAGCCTTTGGCGGATAGGATGCGATGCCATTCCTGCATTAGATCACCAGGCAGCTCTCCGCCCGCGCGCACTGGCGTGCTAATATGCTCCGGCAGTTTTTCTGTCAGAAATGCGCGCACCTCTTGCTGAAATGCATGTTCATCTTTCGTATAGGACAGGTCCATCTCAGGCCTCCTTATTTATATCGGCAAAACAGCGCCCAGTGTTCGCCAATCGGCGCTACAACTTTGTTACCTTCCATTTGTGCAGCTCTTCTTGTTGCCCTTTTTGTTGCATCAATCAAAAAAACAGTCAATAGTGCGGAAAGGTTTTCTGCATAGCGAAAAAGTAGCGCGGCAATACCAGACGAAAGAAGTGGAGGAGGCGTCTAATGCAAGGCACTTTGACGGCGCTAAAGGCACCTGTAGGTGCTGATTACCTCTGCCTTAATTTTTCAGCCGCGTTTCTGAATGCTGCCAAACAGGCGCGTGACAAAACAGCCATTATTGATGAGACAGGTCATTATTCATGGGGCAGCTTTTCCGATTTGGCCTGTTCGGTTGCGGCCCGCCTGATCCGCAAAGGCATCCTACCCGGTCAGCGCATCGCAGCACTTTCGGATAATTCTGCAGACTATCTGGCGCTCTATTGCGGTGTTCTGCTGGCGGGCGCATGCATGGCCCCGCTGCCAACCAGTGCGAAGCCTGAAACACTGACAAAGATGCTGAAAGATTGCGATGCGAAACTGCTGTTTGCATCCACGGATTATATCGACGTTGCCAAAGTGCTGAATGTGGCCCCAATCGTGGACCTAAGCCCGCTTGCCAATTGGGCTGATGATGCGCCAATTACCAGCCCGGTCAACGTCCCCCCAGAGTCCTATTTTGATCTTATCTACAGCTCTGGCACAACAGGCACACCCAAGGGCATTATACATGATCAGCAATTTCGCGGTCGCCAATTGGAAAGAATGCCCCGGTTTGGCTTGGATGGTGACGCCCGTCTGATCATGTCTACACCGCTGTATTCCAATACCACCCTTGTCGCCGTTCTGCCTGTATTGGCCAAGGGCGGCACGATTGTCAGCATGCGTAAATTCGACACAACGCGATTTTTGGAACTGTCTCAAGAACACGCCGTCACTCATGCCATGCTGGTCCCTGTCCAGTATATGCGCCTGATGAAGACCCCTAATTTTGACAGCTATGATCTGTCGGCCTACCGCGCCAAGCTGTCTACTTCGGCCCCCCTGCCCGCCCCGTTGATCCGTGAAATTCTAACCCGTTGGCCCGGCGATCAATTTGAGCTCTACGGCATGACCGAGGGCGGCGTATCAACTGTTCTCGACTGTGCCGCTTTTCCGGAAAAGCTTGATACTGTAGGTTGTCTGGCCGAAGGCTGCCAAGCGCATGTCATTGATGAAAACGGGGCCGTACTTCCTACTGGTGCCTATGGCGAAATCGTTGGGCGGTCTGGTTCTATGATGCCTTGCTATCTGAATGCCGAACAAAGCACCCGCGACGTACTCTGGCGCGACGCTGAGGGGCGTGACTATATCAGAACGGGCGATATGGGGCGATTTGACGAAGATGGTTTCCTGCATCTTATGGACCGCAAGAAAGACATGATCATATCAGGCGGTTTTAACATCTATGCTGCTGATCTTGAGCGGGTGTTGCGTGACCACCCGGATGTGGCGGATGTCGCCGTCATCGCAATTCACAGTGACCAATGGGGCGAGACACCTTTGGGTCTGGTTGTGCTGGATAGCGCGTCAAAGGCGACTGGAGCCATGATCCGTGATTGGGCCAATGAACGTCTGGGAAAAATCCAAAGGCTGTCCAATATCGAACTACGCAGTTCCTTGCCACGAAATGCAATCGGCAAGATTGATAAACGTGCCTTGCGGGCACCGTATTGGCCCCAAACGGCCAAGGACAGCTAATCAATACAGTAATACGACGTCTAAAAAGAGGAACAATATCGTGACATCAATACATCCCGCGCCCTATTGGCCCGCAGAGGTTTCACGCACCATAGAATTGCCCGAGCGCACAATCGATGCAAACCTTGAGTTAACCGCAGCACAACAGGGCGAAACAACCGCTATCATTTTTCAGGGTCGCAGCCTGAGCTATCGGGACTTATGGGAGAAAGTTCAGGCCTTGGCCGGATTTTTACAAAACCAAGCAGACGTGAAAAAGGGCGACCGCGTTTTTCTGTTTATGCAAAACAGCCCACAGAGTATTATTGGTTACTATGCAATTTTGCGGGCTGGCGGTGTTGTTGTTCCTGTCAACCCGATGAACAAACATGGTGAGTTGGAATACCTGATCGAGAACACCGGCGCGACGATCATGTTGGCCGGTCTTGAATTGGTAGGCAATGCCCTGTCGCTGTTGGATCAAGGTGCACTGACCCATATCATAGGCGCGTCTTACGCGGAAATGGGTGAGCCGGATTATGATATCCCGCTGCCCGATCCGTTGCCAACCCTGCATGAGTCCGATTTCACCGGTCCCGGGAGATACAGCTTTGCACAGGCGATCAACCTCGGTGAGGTCCCGCGTGCGCGCGAAACGACGCCTGATGATTTGGCCGTGATCCCCTACAGTTCGGGGACAACAGGCCAGCCCAAAGGTTGCGTCCATACCCATCGAACCGTGATGGTCACGGTGGCTGGAGGCTGCCAATGGCACCCTTCAAACAATGACAACATAACGCTTGCCACCTTACCGTATTTTCATGTTACCGGCATGCAAAACGCAATGAACCAGCCCATTTTTATGGGCGGTACTATTGTGATGCTGACGCGTTGGAACTGTGTTCACGCGGCCAAATTGATTGAGCGTTACAAGGTCAATCGCTGGACCTCGATCAGTACGATGGTCATTGATCTGTTGAACACTCCCGAAACCGAAGCGTTCGACTTGAAAAGCCTTACCATCATTGGTGGGGGTGGCGCGGCCATGCCCGCCGCAATCGCGCAAAAGCTGAAAACGCGGATTGGTCGCAATTATATTGAAGGCTACGGGCTGTCGGAAACGATGGCCGCAACCCATATTAATCCAAATGACGCCCCGCACGATCAGTGCCTTGGTGTGCCCGTGTTCAATGTTGACGCCCGCATTGTCGAACTTGACGGCACCACCGAGGTCGATATTGGCGCATTAGGGGAAATTATCATGAATGCACCACAGGTTTTCAAAGGCTATTGGAACGATCCGGAGGCCACCAATGAGGTCTTTGTTGAAATCGATGGCAAACCGTTCTTTCGCACCGGCGATATCGCCTATCGCGACGCCGACGGGTATTTCTATATGGTTGATCGCGTAAAGCGGATGATCAATGTCTCGGGCTACAAGGTTTGGCCTGCCGAGGTTGAAGCCTTGATGCTGCACAACCCGGATATTGCCCAAGCCTGTGTGGTCGGGGGCACAGACCCCCGCAAAGGCGAGGTCGTCAAAGCCTACGTCATTGCCAAAGCCGGACCCGCACCAAGCGCGCAAGACATCATTGAGTGGTGTCGCCAAGAAATGGCCGCCTACAAGTGCCCGCGTGAAATTATATTTGTTGAGTCATTACCCAAATCAGCCAGCGGAAAGGTTCTGTGGAAAGACTTAACATAGTATTGCAAATGGATGGTCCATTTCCGATAAGCGGAATTAGAGGTCAGTTCTTCACGAGTTAGACCGACCCCAAGGAGACATTGAATGCGAAAACGCAAAGCGGCGCCAGACTTGGCCGATAATCCGGCGGGCCAAGACAGGCAATTCATCACGGCCCTACATCGAGGGTTAGAAGTGTTGCGTGCTTTTCGCCCCGATGACCGTGTTGGTTTAAGCAATGGCGACCTTAGCGAACGCACGGGATTACCAAACTCGACCGTTTCACGGCTGACGTTTACCCTGCTAAAGTCAGGATATCTTTTGTATGACAAGGACACTGGGCGCTACAGCATGGGGGTTCCAGTTCTCAGCCTAGGATATGCCTGCCTAAGCGGATTACCAATCCGTGATACCGCGCGTCGCTATATGCAAGACCTTGCCAATGAGTGCGGCGAAGGCGTTCAGGTCGCATTGGGTAGTCGCGTGGAATACACCATGATCTACTTAGCCTCGGCGCGGTCACGCAGTATTATTTCGCTTCAACTTGATGTTGGTTCGCGGATTTCATTGGCCCGTTCTGCCATGGGACGCGCCTATCTCGCAACCTGTCCTGATGACGAAAGAGACGAGATGCTGGAGGCGATTGAACGTCACTCTGGACCTGAAAAATGGCCTGACCTGCGGGACGGAATCAAGAGGGCACAAGATCAGGTCGCCAAGCGCGGCTTTTATGCCAATCTAGGGGAATGGCAACCCGGAGTAAGTTCTGTTGCAGTCCCCTTTCAAAGTTTGCAGCCCACAATACCCCTGCTGTCCTTCAACCTTGGTGGCCCCTCGCCCTATTTGCCTGCAGACAGGCTCGAAAATGAATTTGGGCCAAAGCTGGTGGATTTGGTGAAAGTCCTGAGCCAAAGCGCAATCTGAACATGTGACCTGCATTTGAACCGCCATTCTTGAACCAGCTTGAACAGGGCTTGCCTCGGGATATGTCCGGTCTCGCTCACGCGCCGCTAACTTTGGAAAAGACAGGTGCGCGACGGATTTGATGAAACCGATGTGCTATGACAATACCAATCTTTGAGCTTCGCGGTTACAGCGCATATGACGTAATTGCGCCTATTTGCGCCCCTACGCGCAAGGGCCTTATTGTCAATTCCGCAACGCGCAAATTATTTCTAAATTGTTTGACAGGTGGGAAAAAACATCCTTAACTTGCATCTGTCTGCATGTGGAAATATTTTCCGCATGCTGCAAAACTTCTTGGGAGGAGATATCATGAAAAGAATTATTTCAGCTGCATTGGCAGCTATGGTTTTGACCGTGCCAGCCGGGATGGCTATGGCCGATACTGTAAAGATAGCGTTTATTGACCCGCTATCGGGACCATTCGGGGCAACGGGCGATGCCGGTTTGCGCCATTGGCAACATGCGGCAGATCTTGTTAATGCTGATGACGGGATCAACGGCAATCAAGTTGAGATTATTGGGTTTGACAATAAAATTAACCCAAAAGAATCCCTGATCCAGTTGCAAAAAGCGATTGATCAAGGTGTCCGATACATTGCGCAGGGCAATGGGTCTTCCGTTGCTTCAGCGCTGATCGATGCGATCAACAAGCACAATAAACGCAACCCTGGCGAAGAGGTTTTGTTTCTGAACTATGCCGCCGTTGATCCAGTCTTTACCAATGATCGCTGTTCCTTCTGGCACTTCCGGTTCGATTCTGATGCTGACATGAAAATGGACGCGATGACCGATTGGATCGCAACCAAGCCGGAAATCAGAAAAGTCTATGTGATTGGTCAAGATTACAGCTTTGGCAAAGCGGTCGCCGCTGCGGCGGTGGGCATGTTGGCTGAAAAACGCCCCGACATTGAAATTGTCGGCAACGAATTACATCCACTTGGCAAGGTCAAGGACTTCACACCTTACATCCAGAAAATGATCAGCTCCGAGGCAGATGCGGTCATTACTGGCAACTGGGGTGCGGACATGGTGCTGTTGGTCAAGGCGGCGACGTCTTCAGGTCACAATGTGCCATATATGACGTATTACGGGGGCGGCCTTGGCGCTGCGGCGGCAATGGGTGAAGGGGCTGTTGGCCGTGTCATGGAGGTCTCTGAAGTGAACACCAATTTGGATACCCCCGATGCCCAAGATGCCTTGATTGATGGTTTCGAAGAAAAATACGCGGACATTTCTTTTTACTACCAACGTGTTTTTAACGCGATGAACATGCTCGATGCAGCGGCCACCAAGGCTGACAGTATTGACCCCACAAAAGTGGCCTTTGCACTTGAGGGGATGGAGTACGAAACCCCTTACGGCAAGGTCACCATGCGGGCAGACAACCACCAGATTCTACAGTCACTTTATATGTCGACCTTTAGTACTGGTATGAAACGGGATGTCGAGCATACGGGTTTCGGTTGGGTTTCAGGTGAGGGCGACAAAATCGAAGCCGCCAATACTGCCATGGAAACTACTTGTAAAATGTCGCGCCCATAATCGGCTCACATTCTAGCAAGTATTTGAGAGAGCGCAGCTCACAAAGCTGCGCTCCTTTACCAAAGGGAAAATCATGGAAACGTTTCTTTTTTCACTCCTGAACGGAGTGATTTATGGGTTGCTGTTGTTTATGCTGTCCAGCGGTCTGACACTGATCTTCAGCATGATGGGTATTCTGAATTTTGCTCATGCCAGCTTTTACATGCTGGGGGCCTATTTTGCATACAGCTTCACCCAAGTGACCAGCTTTTGGCTCGCGCTGATTTTTGCCCCCCTTCTGGTGGGTCTGTTTGGTGCTGCTGTTGAACGGTGGGGTCTGCGTAAAGTGCATGCAAACGGACACGTCGCAGAGCTGTTATTTACCTTTGGATTGGCCTATCTGATCGACGAAGTTGTCAAGATCATCTGGGGGAAAAATACCGTAGATTACCAGATTCCCGCCGCCCTTGATTTCCCTCTTTTTGAGCTTTTCGGGGCGCAGTACCCTGCTTACCGGATGTTCATTCTTATTGTCGCTGTGGCCATGTTGGCGGCCCTTTGGTTCCTTTTAAAACGCACGCGTATCGGGCTGATTATTCAAGCGTCCCTGACGCACCCGCATATGGTCGGCCATCTGGGCCATAATGTGCCGCGCATCTTTATGGCAGTGTTTGGCGCAGGCTGTGCGCTGGCCGCCTTGGCTGGCGTGATTGGTGGCAACTACCTGACGACCGAACCTTCAATGGCGGCATTCATGGGGCCGGTTGTGTTCGTTGTTGTTGTTGTTGGTGGGCTCGGCAGTCTTGAAGGCGCATTTTTTGCGTCGCTGTTGATTGGCCTTATGCAGACGTTCGCCATTTCAATCAGCGCAAGTTTTGGTGACATATTTGGCTGGGCAGGGGTTTCGCCCACCAGTGAATTGGGGAGCATAACCATATCGTCATTGGCGCCAATGCTGCCATTTTTGATGTTGGTTCTGGTCCTGATGGTTAGACCCAACGGGTTGATGGGGACACGTGAAGTATGACTGATCATTCATCAACTTTGCCAAAAAATCTGGCCCCGACTGGTAAAGAAAAATTCCGCGCACGCATATTGCCACTATTGATTATGGTGCTAATTCTTGCTGTGATTCCGATGTTTTCTCCTTCACGAACAGCCTATTCGTTGCTTGCTGCGGTCGGTATCAACATTGTCTTTGCCTTGTCCTACAACATGTTGCTTGGACGTGGAGGGCTGTTGTCCTTTGGTCACGCGGTCTATTTTGGTTTGGGTGGCTATGGTGCAATGCATGCCATGCGCGCAATTGAATTAGGCGAAGGTGGTTTTTGGGCAAGTTTCCCAATCTTTGGTTTGCCGATTATTGGTTTTGCTTGCGGTGCGCTGGCGGGTGCCATAATCGGCTGGCCGTCTTGTCGCCGCTCCGGCACACCGTTTGCCATGATTTCATTAGGGGTGGCCGAACTGATCGCAGCGGCTGGGTTTATGTTTGCGTCTATATTTGGCGGCGAAGAAGGTATCACCGGAGACCGGATGAATGGTCCGGAATTGTTCGGCCTTTCCATGGGCCCACTGAGCGATATCTATATCTTTATCGCCTTTTGGACCTTTGTTGGAACGGCCTCCATGTATGCCTTTACGCGCACCCCGCTTGGCAAATTGTCCGAGGCAACCCGCGACAATCCTGAACGGGTACAGTTCATCGGGTTTTCCCCAGTTCGCATCCGGTTCATGGTTTTCATCTTCGCAGGGGCTTTTGCTGGGATGGCAGGTGGCATGGCGGCTGTGAATTATGAAATTTTCACACCGGATTCCCTGTCTTTGAACCCATCGGGTTTCGTGCTGTTGATGGCCTATATTGGGGGTATCCGCTATTTCCCCGGACCGATCGTTGGGGCAATTGTGCTGACACTCATGCAGTCCATGTTGTCAGACTTCACCGAGGCTTGGCTGTTGTATCTGGGGATACTGTTCATCTTGATCGTGACCTTTGCACCCGCAGGTCTGTCTGGAATCTTATATAGTATAGGCGCGACGGTCCGCCAAACCGGACTGGTTGGTGCAATTTCGCAGGTAAAAATCAAGCTGCCTGCATCGGTGCTGATCTTTATGGGTACGCTTATATTGATTGAAACATCTACGCGCATGTCCAACGGGTATGGAGAGGTGTTTGAGCCCTTCGGGTTATCGTTGTCACTTGGTTCGCCGCTGACATGGTTTTTGATAGCAGGCCCGATCATTGCGGGCGTTGCATTGCTTTGGAAAGCAAAAACCGACGCACAAGGAGATCAGGCATGACAAATCCGGCAGTAGCGATATCGGGTCTACACAAAAGCTTTGGTCCGGCGCATATCATTCGGGGCGTCGATCTGGATGTGGCCAAAGGTGAACGCCATGCCATCATTGGGCCAAACGGAGCAGGAAAGTCGACGCTTTTCAATCTGATCTCAGGCTTGTTCAAACCAACCGACGGCATGGTGACGAGGGATGGAATCAATATCACTGGCATGGCTGCTCATGAGATAACCCGGCTGGGTTTGTCGCGCAGTTTTCAGGTTTCAAACATTTTCTCTAATATGAGTGTGCGTGAAAACGTGCGTTGCGGTGTGCTGTATTCAATGGGTTATGGATATAGCTTTTGGCGCAACATCGGGAACCTTAAGACGGTGCAGAAAAAAACCGCTGAAATCCTTGAAAAGGTCGGGTTAATTGACAAGGCAGACATACCCGCCGTGCTGTTGCCTTATGCAGATCAACGGACTTTGGAAATTGCTATGACCATCGCAGGAGGCGCGGATGTGATCCTATTGGACGAGCCGACCGCCGGAATGAGCAACTCAGAGACCGAGCGCGCCGTTGACCTGATCCGTCGCGCAACCGAGGGCAAAACCCTTTTGATTGTTGAGCATGACATGGGCGTGGTTTTTGATCTGGCCGACCGGATCAGCGTGTTGGTCTATGGCGAGATTATAGCGACAGGCAAGCCCGAAGAAATTCGGGGAAATCCAAGGGTCCGTGAGGCCTATTTGGGCGACGAGGCCGACGCACACTAGAACAAGGAGGTTCCGCATGAATATCACCGAGCCAATGCTAAAAGTCGAGAATCTGCACGCTTATTATGGCAAAAGTCACGTGTTGCGCGGTGTGAACCTTGAAATCAAACCGGGTGAAGTTATTGCGCTATTGGGGCGCAATGGCGTTGGTCGCTCAACCACGGCCAAGGCGATCATGGGCGAAGTGGCACCCAAAGGGCAGATCACCTTTAAAGGCGAGCCCATCGCTGGGCTGGAAAGTTATCAGATCGCCCAAAAAGGGTTGGGCTATGTTCCAGAACATCGAGATATTTTCCCAACAATGACGGTCCGAGAAAACCTGATCCTCGGGATCAAGGATATGAAGCATAAGGGGCGTTGGAGCATTGAAGATGTGCTGGAGATGTTTCCCCACCTTCAGGCCCGCGCAGACACACAGGCCGGGGTTCTATCGGGCGGTGAAAAGCAAATGCTGACGATTTGCCGTACTTTGATGGGCGATCCTGATCTGATTATCATTGATGAACCAACCGAAGGTCTGGCCCCCAAGATCGTGCATCAGGTCGGTGATCTGATCACAACCATTGCCAAGGCAGGTGTTGCGATAATGCTGGTTGAACAAAAGCTGTCGATTGCATTGCGCATCGCTGACAAAGTGTTTGTTATGGGGCATGGCGAGATCGTTTTCTCGGGTACCCCAAACGAATTCCAGGAAAATGCCGATGTTCGTGCCGAATGGTTAGAAGTCTGACAGCGCAGAGCTGTGCGGTTCTAGTAAGTCTTAGACGGTGGCTGGCTTGAACAACGCAGGAGAGTAGAATGACGTATGTGGTATCCAAAGCGTGTATCAACAATAAACATACGGATTGTGTAGATGTCTGCCCCGTTGATGCCTTTCGTGAAGGGCCGGATATGCTCTACATTGATCCTGAAGTCTGTATTGACTGCAACGCATGTTTAACCGAATGCCCAGAGCGTGCAATCTATCCGTTGAGCGCGGTTCCTGAAGATCAGATCAATTTTATCGCGCTGAATGCCGAGCAAGCAAAAATCTCGCCAATCATCCGTGAGAGTTTGAATGGAAAAGCTCTCAATAGGGATTCCGCCTTGGAGGGGCGGTTTGCAATTGTTGGATCTGGACCTGCTGGATTTTACGCAGCTGAAGCGCTCTTGAAACAGATGCCATTTGGCAAAGTTGATATCTTTGAGCGTTTGCCAACCCCCTTTGGGTTGGTTCGGTACGGTGTTGCACCAGATCATCCGAGGATAAAATCTGTAAGCACAAGTTTTGAGCGCATTGCAGAATCTGATCAGGTTCGGTTCTTAGGTAATGTGCAGATCGGAAAAGACATCACTACCGAGGAACTGCGGGACCATTACCACGGCGTTATTTACGCAACGGGTGGATCAAAAAGCCGGCCTTTGACCATTGAGGGCGCGGAGTTGCCAAATACGTTTGGCTCGTCAGATTTTGTAGGTTGGTATAACGGCCACCCTGATCATCAGAACCTAACGCCTGATTTATCTCACAAACGTGCAGCGGTCATTGGTATTGGTAACGTCGCCTTGGATATCGCACGCATCCTTTGTCTGAGTTATGATACCTTGAAAACAACGGATATCGCAGACCCTGCGCTCAATTCTATCCGTGATGCAGGCATTACTGAGGTGTGCTTAATGGCGCGCCGTGGCCCTGCGCAGGCGGCCTTCACGCCAAAAGAGTTGGAGCAGCTCATTGGTATAACTGATCTAAATCTGTTGGTTGATGCCTCAGATTTAGTGCTCGATGCGGAGGCGTTGGCCGAACTGGACAGACCAGAACACAGTGAAGCGAAACAAAACCTTGCGCTCTTGCAGCAAATTGCAACACGCCGCTTAAGCGATGACCCTGCCGCGAAAACCATTCGGTTTATGTTCCACGCGTCGCCAAAATCTATGCGAGAAGGCACAAACGGAAAAGAGCTGACATTCGGCAGGAACACGTTGCAGCGCGACGAGAACAACCGTGTGAGTGCAGTCGCGTCAGGCAAAACCGAGACGATCTCAATCGGGCTGCTAGTCAATGCGACTGGATACCAAGGCCAAGGGGTCGCGGGTCTGCCGTTTGATGAAAACCATGGGGTTATTGCCAATCAAGATTCATGTGTGGACCCTGACAGCGAACAGCCAAAACAATACGTTGCCGGTTGGATCAAACGCGGTGCGAGCGGTGTGATCGGCAGCAACAAACAATGCGCCTCCGACACCGTCGCGCGTGTATTTGAAAACTTGCCCGAGGCGCTTGACCCTATCACCACGGACATCGCCGTGCTTCTGGAGGCGCGCAACGTCGCCTTTGTCGATTTTGCGGATTGGCGTCTTCTGGACCGATACGAGGTAAAACAAGGCAAGGTCGAAGGCCGGACTCGCAAAAAAGAAATTAGCGTGGCGGCAATGCTAAACGTTATTGCGGCCGCCAAAGCCGCGGAGGTTGAGGCAAAAACCAACACGCCAGTTAAGACGCACTTTCGCACTTGTACGCTGTGCGAAGCAATGTGCGGCCTAAAAATCGAATACCAAGGCGAAAAAATCTTATCAATTTCTGGGGACGAAAAAGATCAACACAGCACAGGTCATATTTGTCCGAAAGGATATGCGCTGCAAGATTTGCACAATGACCCTGATCGTTTGAAAAAACCGATGCAGAAAGTGGATGGCCAATGGTTGGAAATCTCTTGGGATGAAGCGTTGGATATCACCGCCCAGAAACTGTTTGATGTACAGCAAGCCTACGGTTCTGATGCTGTCGGTGCATACTGGGGGAATCCGACATCGCATAACTTTGGCCTGATGATGGCAACGAATACCTTGCGAAGTGTATTGGGGACCAAGAATATATTTTCGGCGGGCTCGCTTGATCAAATGCCGCATCAGCTGATGTCTCATTGGATGTTTGGCCTAGCCAACGCCTTTACGATCCCCGACATCGATCATACTGATTACATGTTGATGCTGGGCTCCAATCCAGCGGCCTCAAACGGCAGTTTGATGAGCGCAGGCGATGTTTTGAAACGTTTGCAAGCCATTGAAAAACGCGGCGGGAAATTTGTTCTGGTCGATCCGCGCAAGACCGAGACCGCGCGCTACGCAACCGAGCACCACTATATTCGGCCAACGACTGATGCGTTGTTCTTGATTGGAATGATCCAACACGTGATCAACACTAACCTCTGCAAACCGGGCCGATTGAAACCGATGATGTCCCATTGGGAGGAATTGCTCGGCCTTTTTGATCTGTTCCCGATGTCCAAAATCACTGAACTGTGCGGCATTCCTCAAGCAGAGATTATTCGGATCACCGAAGAGTTCTGCGCGGCCCCATCCGCAATCTGCTATGGGCGCATGGGTATTTCCACCAATAGGTTTGGGGCGCTGAACCATTGGTTGATCAACATCCTGAATATCATCACCGGTAATTTGGACCGCCGCGGTGGCCCGATGTTCACAACACCCGCAATGGACGTGGCCCTCAAGCCAGGTGCGGCGGGGAGCTTTGGAACATTTCATTCAAGGGTCAGAGGGTTGCCTGAATTCGCACGGGAACTCCCGGCAGCGGCGATGTATGAGGAAATGACAACGCCAGGCGAGGGGCAGATCAAGGCCTTTATCACCTTTGCGGGGAACCCCGTATTATCATCGCCAAACGGCAGCGGGCTGGACCAGGCTCTGAGCAATATGGACTTCATGGTCGCGGTGGATTTTTATCTAAACGAAACGTCACGCCAGGCTGATATTATTTTGCCGCCGACAGGCCCGTTTGAGCATGAGCAGTTCGACATCGTCTTTAACCTGTTGGCAGTGCGTAACGTTGCCAAGTTCTCGGAGCCCCTGTTCGAACCTGCCGAGGGTGCGCTGTCAGATTGGGATATCATCCAAGAATTGATCAAGAGGTTTTCAGCGTTGAAAGGTGCGCCTTCTATGCGATCAACAACACCAAAAGAAGTTCTTGATTACGCTTTGCGCACCGGCCCTTATGCCAACGGTTTTGATGTCTACGATGGTGATGAGGTGATTGGCCATGAAGACGAAATGAGCCTTGGGGTCTTGAAGAAATACGAAAACGGGCTGGACATGGGGCCAATGCAACCGCGCCTGCCCGAGCATTTGTTGACTACAGGGAACAAGATAAACGTGCTGCCGGAATCTGTATTGAAAGACTTGGCGCGTTTGAAATCATACGTGCACTCGCTCGATAATGATAACGCCCTGGTACTTGTTGGGCGCCGTGATTTGCGGACCAACAATTCGTGGATGCATAACAGCAAACGCTTGGTCAAAGGTAAGGACCGATGTGGTTTGTTTATGAACCCTAAAGATGCCGCAACCAAAGGTCTCGAAACCGGAAGCAAAGCAATAGTCCGCTCTCGCGTTGGTGAGTTGACGGTCGCTATTGAAGTGACCGACAATATTATGCCCGGTGTCGTCTGTTTGCCTCACGGCTGGGGACATGACCTTGAAGGGGTCGAATTAAGCGTGGCTAAAACCAATCCCGGCCTCAATTCCAATATTTTAACCGACGATCAACTGATTGATGAACTATCAGGCAATGCGGTACTAAATGGGGTGCCTGTACAAGTTAAAGGCTTTTAAAGCTGGGGAGAGCGTTCAATTTGTTTTGGGCGCTTCCATATCAACTTTTGGTGCCTTTGGTGTAGGGGCGGACCAGTCCCTCTTGGGCGACACTGGAAACTATTTGCCCATTCTGGTTATAGATTTTTCCACGATTGAAACCCCGTGCGCCACCAGTAAATGGCGCATCCATCGAATAAAGATGCCAGTCTTCAAACTGGATTGGCGCATGAAACCACATCGCATGATCAAGGCTGGCCATCATCACACCGCCCTTGAGCCATGTCAGACCATGCGGACGTAACGACGACCCAAGCAAATTCATGTCAGACGCATAGGCGAGCAAACAGTGCTGCATCTGCGGCCCCTGCCCTTTGGCTGCCTCCATGCGAATCCACATGTGATTGTGATCGTCTTGCGGCTTGGGATCAATGATATCTCGCGGATCAACCTCGCGGATTTCGATGGGGCGCGGCCGCAAAAAGCTCGCACGCAATTTTTCCGGCACTTTGTTGATCATGCTTTCACGCGCCTGTGCGAGATTTTGCAAACCCTCGGGGCCCTTAACATCCGGCATTTCGTGCTGATAATCCCAACCTTCTTCGGCCACATGAAACGAGGCTGACATGTTGAAAATTTGCTTGCCTTTCTGAATTGCGACAACCCGGCGCGTGGTAAAGCTGCCACCATCGCGCGCCCGATCCACTTGGTAGACCACAGGATGTTCAGGGTCGCCGGGCCGCATAAAATAGGCATGTAGCGAATGGCAAAGACGGTCCGGAACTGTGCGGTAGGCTGCCGCCAGTGCTTGCGCGATCACCTCCCCACCAAATATACGAATGCTGGTCTCTGTGCTTGATCCGACCCCGCGAAACAGATCAACCTCCAGCTGCTCAATATCCAGTAGATCTAGCAACTCTTGGGCAATATCTGTCATTTGCAAAGTATCCTTCTTTTACGTCATTCTCGTAAGATTCTCTTGCTTACTTGTTGCCGAGACTTAGTGCCTCAGCCGCCTTGATCAAACGGGGCGCAAAATAGGTTTCCAACTGCTTGACCTTCACATGAAACGAAGGCCCTCCCACATTTAGCCCGTAAACACGACTGCGGCCTAAAGAGAAAACCGGCACTGAAATCCCGTTCACATCAGGCCGCCAATCGCCATAACTCGTGCAGTACCCTTTGGCTTCATATTCCGAACGCGCCACCTCAAAACTATCCCGCGCTTTACGTGCCATATCAGGATCATGTTTCGCCGCAGATTCAAAAATAATTTCCCGATCTGCCTCTTGCAGGCCGACCAAAATTGACCGCCCCATAGCAGAGAAAAACAACGGCAAGCGGTCGCCAATCCGGCCCACCAAAGAGACTTGTTCCTTTGAGGCCTTCACGGCGACATAAACAGCATCCATTAAATGCTGCTCGCCGATAGCAATTGTCACATATGAATTTGGCCCATCGCGCAATTCCCGCATTTTTTCACTGGCGCGGGTTCCAATATCCAAACCTGACAGAACACCGAACCCGAGCCGCAAGACCCCGGCCCCCAACCTGTAGGATCCTGTGCGTCGGCCAGCGACAAGATAGCCCAGCTTGCTTAGGGTATATGTAAGGCGGGTAATTGTCGCTTTGGGCAAACCGGTGCGCTTGGCAAAGTCGGTATTGGTCAACTCAACCTCGGAAGGGCGAAAACAGCTGAGCAATTCAAGCCCACGCGCCAAAGCGGTCACAAAATTGCGGTCTTTTTCCGATTCTTCACGGGGGGCATTCTTCATTTTCAGAGCCCCTTCAACGCGTTCACACCATGTTGTGCAAATGTGGGCACATATTGCCCAAGTTTGCGCGCACGTTCGGGATTCGAGGCATTCCCGTCCAAAGCCCGCTTGAGCACGCCCTGAATAATTGCGGCCATTCGAAAGAAACAAAAGCCCAGATAGTATCCAAAGTCATCAATTCCATCGAGCCCGCGCCGTTCGCAATAGCGTGCGATAAACGCCTCGTCGGACGGTAGACCTAGTGCTTTGCGATCTTCGCCAGCCAGCCCGCGCCCTTCCGATCCGCTTGGCATTTGCCACTGCATAATAACGGACGCAAGATCGGCATAGGGGTGTCCGATTGTGGACAATTCCCAGTCAAGCACCGCAAGGCAATTGGTGCCTTCTGCCTCAAACATCATGTTGTCGATCCGGTAGTCCCCGTGCACCAAGGTGCGTTGCCCGTCTTCTGTCGGCGTTTGCTCGGCCAGAGCATCCATCAAGAGATCCATGTCAGGGACCTTGACCGTTTCAGACGCGCGGTATTGCTTGGACCAGCGACCAACTTGGCGTTCGTAATAATTTCCCGCAGGCCCATAGTCAGACAATCCAACAGCATCCACATCCACCATGTGCAGTGCCGCCAGCACACGGTTCATGTCTTCGATCACGGCTGCACGATCAGGGTTGCTCAAATCGGACATGGTCGGGTTAGGGAAATTGCGGCCTTGAATGTGCTCCATGATGTAAAAAGACGAGCCGATCACCGCGTCATCTTCACATAACAAATGCATCTTGGCGACAGGTACGTCTGATCCCGCCAACGCCTTTTGTACGCGATATTCACGATCAACAGCATGTGCAGATTTCAACAAAACGCCGGGCGGTTTGCGCCGTAGCACATAGTTCTTACGGGGCGTTTCAAGTAAAAAGGTAGGATTTGATTGCCCCATCTGGAATTTGGTCGCGTCCAATGGGCCCTCAAAATCGGGCAAATGTGCTTTCAGATACGACGAAATCGCGTCCAAATCCAATACCTGTGTATTTTCACTCATGCCCTGTGGTCCTTAACTGTAAGTGGTCAATTCTGCGGTTTGTTTGGTCATCATATGCGGTGTTGTATTAAACTCGTGTAGAAAAAAGGCGCCTGTTCGTTTGGAAAAAATGAACCGAGTCATCGAGGTATTCTTGACCTGCAGATTCAGTTCCATCATTTGCGTGGCGGGCGCGCCGAGGGTTACTGCCGTCATCTCACCGATGACCCCTCCAGAACTGATGACCAGAACGCGTTTTGCATCCGTGTCACAGGCGAATTTGATCGCTGCGGCCACACGCCCGGTAAAGTCTGTCCAGCTTTCCAAGGCGGTTCCCAATCCGCCAGCTTGCCATTCCAAGACCGTTTCGCGCAGTGTTCGAAAGTGGGTTTTTCGATCCGATGAAACCAGATCAGGAACATTTCCGTTGAACCGTGCATCGAGCAGGTTGTGGAAATCGTACTCGTTGAGCCCCGCGTGCTGCTCTGATCCTTGCGCAAACCCCATTGAGGACAGTGTCTCAATTTGACGCGTCAGTGTCCCCGTGATTGTCCGATCCGGCAGCCAATCAGCCGCGCGTAACGCGTCCCCAACTGCCTTGGATTGCCGATGTCCAAGCTCGGAAAGCTTGTCATAATTGTCCGCGCCAAACGACGCCTGACCATGTCGGACGACCAAAAGTTCAGCCAAATTCGGCCGCCAGTCTTTTGCCAGCAGCGTTATACTCACGCTCGATCCGGTCAACCAAATCAGCAACCGGCGTGACCGCATTGACAGCCCCAATCCCCTGCCCCGCGCCCCAAATCTCTTTCCAAGCTTTAGGTTTGGATGACCCTGAACCAAAACTCATCGAAGAAGCGTCGGCGGAGGGCAAGGCATTCGGGTCAAGCCCTGCTGCCAAAATTGAAGGTTTCAGATAGTTGCCAGAGACACCCGTGAACAGGGACGACGTTACAATGTCTTCGGCCCCGGCGGCGACGATCATGTCTTTATAGCCCTGCTGAGCATTGGCCTCTGTCGTGGCAATGAAGGCCGACCCCATATAGCCAAGATCCGCCCCTGCCACGCGTGCCGCCAGCAATGACTCCCCACTTGCCAACGCCCCCGACAATAACAACGGGCCATCAAACCATTCTCTGATTTCGCGGATCAAGGCGAAGGGCGATTGCGCCCCTGCATGTCCACCAGCACCCGCAGCAACAGCCACCAGACCATCGGCACCCTTGTCGATCGCTTTATGCGCATAGGTGTTGTTGATCACATCGTGCAGTGCGATGCCGCCGCAACTGTGCGCGGCCTCGTTCACCTCGACCCGTGCCCCCAAAGAGGTGATCCAGATTGGCACCTTCCATCGGGTGCAGATTTCCAAATCGCGTTCAAGGCGGGTGTTTGAGCGATGCACAATCTGATTGACCGCAAACGGTGCCGCCGGACGGTCTGGGTTCTCTTGATTGTGCCTCTCCAGCGCCTCGGTGATTTGTTTTAACCACACCTCGAGCAACGGCGGCTCGCCGTCTGGTTCACGCGCGTTCAGCGCCGGAAATGAACCGATGATGCCCGCTTTACATTGCGCAATCACCAGCTCTGGTACCGAGATGATGAACAAAGGAGAGGCCACCAGTGGTAACCTTAACCCTTGTAATGTCTTTGGCAGATGACTGTCGTCGCGCATCAAAGGACCTCGAACAGGCCAGCAGCCCCCATGCCGCCGCCTACGCACATGGTGCAAACCACATACTTAGCACCACGACGTTTGCCCTCTATCAACGCGTGACCAACCATCCGCGCCCCTGACATGCCATAAGGGTGCCCAACGGAAATCGCACCACCGTTGACGTTCAACAATTCGTCAGGGATGCCCAACGTATCGCGGCAATACAGAACCTGAACCGCGAAGGCTTCGTTCAGCTCCCACAGACCAATGTCGTCCATCTTCAAACCATGCGCCTTCAAAAGCTGGGGAACGGCGAAAACAGGCCCAATGCCCATTTCATCAGGCGCGCAGCCTGATGCCATGACGCCAACGTAGCGGCCCAGTGGTGCCAACCCTTGCTTCTCAGCCAGCTTGGCCTCCATCACAACCGAAGCAGACGCTCCGTCAGAAAGTTGCGACGCATTGCCCGCCGTGATGAACTTGCCCTCTTTGACAACCAGACCGTCTTTGAACACAGGTTTTAGCGTGCTCAGGCTTTCGGCCGTTGTGCCGGGGCGGTTGCCTTCGTCTTTGGTGACAGTGACGTCCTTATGAGAGATCTCTTTGGTCTCGCGATCTTGCACGGCCATGGTCGTGCTCATCGCTACGATCTCGTCATCGAACTTGCCAGCCTCCTGGGCCGCCGCAGTGCGGTCTTGACTACGCGCGGCATATTCGTCCTGCGCTTCGCGGCTGATCCCGTAACGCGCGGCGACAGTCTCGGCTGTCTCGAGCATAGACATGTAAATCGCAGGCAAGTTTTTCTTTAACCAACCGTCACGTGCCACCCGCATATCTTGGGTCTGCACCATGGAAATGCTTTCGACACCGCCGCCGATAACCACATCCATGCCGTCCATAACGACTTGCTTTGCCGCCGTCGCAATCGCCATCATGCCCGAAGCACACTGTCGGTCCAATGACATGCCAGCCACCGTGATCGGCAGGCCCGCGCGCATTGCGCCTTGGCGGGCAATGTTCCCGCCCGCGTGGCCCTGTTGCAGAGCCGCGCCAAAAACGCAGTCCTGAATGGTGGCGGGATCTACGCCAGCGCGGCTTACGGCGTTGCTGATTGCGTGACCAGCTAATGCTTGTGGCGTTGTGGTGTTAAACGACCCGCGATAGGCCTTGCCAATGGGGGTGCGGGCGGTTGATACAATTACTGCGTCACGCATAGTTTTTCTCCTGTTGCGATTTTGTTAGTCCCAACCCAGATCAAGGCCTTTGGCCTTGGCTGCATTGCGTGCGTATTTCTTGGTTTGACTGAAGGCATCTGCCATCTCTTCTTGATCTGTTGGGTCAACGAGTTGTTCCATCGCAGCGGCGACCCCTTCGGGCGTGTTCGCATCCCCGTCCAGGGTGATGCCCTTGGTCTCGTAGACCCGGGTCTGGGCATAGCTGCCCGCCCCTGCCCCAAGGATCATTTTGCTCGGGGCATCTTCGCTTGCGAGATAGAGTAGACCCGGTGTAATCATCTCGGGTGCCAACAGCTTTTGGGCCTCGGCGGGCAACAGTTCCTCGGTCATCCGTGTGGCTGCGGTCGGTGCCAATGTGTTCACGCGAATATTGTCGCGCGCACCCTCAATGTGCAGAACATTCATCAAACCCATCATCGCCGCTTTTGCAGCACCGTAATTGGATTGTCCGAAATTTCCGTACAGACCCGAGGCTGAGGAGGTCAGCACGATTCGCCCGTACTGCTGCTGACGCATAATAGGCCAGCAAGCATGAGACACCAAGGTAGAGCCGATAAGATGCACATCCACGACTTTACGAAAATCTGCCATCGGCATTTTGGCGAAAGTTTTGTCGCGCAAAATGCCTGCATTGTTCACCGCAATATCAACGCGGCCCCATGTTTGCATGACCATGGCAACCATATCTGCCACGCCGTCCTCATCAGAAACGTCCGTGCCGTGAGCCATGGCCTCGCCGCCCAAGGCGCGTATTTCCGCGGCAACGGTTTCGGCGGCCGTGGAAGAAGCCCCCTGCCCGTCGCGGCTAACACCCAGATCATTGACCATGACCTTTGCGCCACGAGCAGCCAGCCCTAACGCATGTGATCGCCCCAAACCCGTTCCGGCCCCAGTAACAATCGCCACACGACCCTCAAATCTGATTTTGCTGTTGGCCATTAGGGCAATGCCTTTTCAAAAATATTGGGCCCGCTCATCACGTTGATCCCTCCACTCACCGGTATAACAGCGCCGGTGACATAAGCCCCGCCACGCCCACACAGAAACAACATGCAACCCGCTATATCCTCATCTCGGCCAACCCGCCCAAGCGGCACATCTTTGCCAACTTGATCACGCATATCCGCGTCATGGGTGGCAAATGCCGTCATGCGTGACACAAACGGCCCGGGGGCAAGCGCATTGACCGTGATCGCATCCCCCGCCAATTCCTTGGCTAGAATTTTGCTCAGGTGGATCACCGCCGCTTTGGACGCGGCATAGCTGTATGCACCATCACCCATCTCGCGTTCGCCCATAACCGAGCCTACATTCACAACCCTAGCTGGATCATCGATTGAACCGGATGTGCGCAACATAGGCAGCAGTTTTTGTGTCAGATCGAACAGACCTGCCACATTCACATTCATAACCTTTTCCCACGCCGTAAAAGGAAATTGCCCCAGCTCAGCGCCCCATGTGATGCCCGCATTGTTCATCAGAATGTCAAGCCTGTCAGTGCGGCCTTTAACGGCCGCAACCATCGCATCAACACCCTCTTGGGTGCCCACATCACCAGCAAAACCCTCGGCTGTGCCACTGGCTCCCATTGCGTTCAGCTCAGTGGCAACGGCCTTGCAAGCATCGCCTTTGCGGCTCGCGATCAAAACCCGGGCACCGGCGCGGATCATAGCCTCAGCCGCCATGCGCCCGATGCCCGTGGCACCGCCCGTTACAAGTGCGGTTTTACCCTTCAGTCCAAACAATGTCTCTATGTCCATTTTGCCCTCAAAATCCGCGCAATTGCGCTATTTGTTCTGCGTGATAACTATAATCACCCAGCCATTCTGCCGAGACCCGCGCGCGTTTCATATAGAAACCCATATCAAAGTCGTCAGTCATCCCGATGCCGCCATGCATCTGCACCCCTTCAATCACAGCCAGTTTTGCGGTTGAAATTGCCCGTGCTTTTGCCAGCGATACGGCAAGTGTAGCCTGATCTGGAGCGCTGTCCAGCTTTCGCCCGGCATGCATAATCGCCGATGTTGTCACTTCGATTTCACACCACAAATGCGCGGCACGGTGCTGGAGTGCCTGAAAACTGCCGATCAATGCACCAAATTGTTTGCGCTCTTTTAGGTAGTCAACCGTCATGTCAAATGCGCCCGTAGCGAGTCCCGACATTTCCGCCGCCAATGCCGCTTGGCCGGCTTGCATTGCTGGACGCAGAACCGACATGGCCCCGTCCACTTGACCAAGCACATCGTCACCCGTCGCTTCAACATTATCGAACGCGATCCGCGATGCATCACGCGCATCAATCATGTTCTGGGCTTTGCGCGAAATGGCCGCCCGATCGGATGGAATGTCAAACAGGGTTAGCCCTTCATCCGTTTTGGCCAAAACTAACAACCGATCAGCAAACCCGCCATCGACAACAAAGGATTTTGTGCCGCTGATCCGGTATCCGTTGCCCTCACGCTTGGCCGTAACTTCAGTGGCCGACGGGGTAAACTTCTTGCCTTCATCAACCGCCAGCGCATAGGTCAAATCCCCAGACGCAATCCGCGCCAACGCCTCGTCGCTGCGCTTGTCTGACACTTGGCGCAAGGCTGTCGCAGCAATCACTGAGCTGGACAAAAACGGCGTCGCGGCCAATGTCTTGCCCATCTCGCTCGACAGAATGCCCGCCGCCGCGTGGCCCATATTCGAGCCACCCGCACTTTCAGGCACCAAAACGCCTGCCCAACCCATCTGCGCCATCTCGCGCCAAAGGCCCGCATCATAGGTTGATCCCGCATCGCGCATCTTGCGGAAATGCGACACTGGCGCCGCCTCGTCCAGAAATCCGCGTGCCATATCGGACAACATGACCTCTTCTTCTGTTTGGATCAATTTTGTCATTTTCTACCCCGGCAATCCCAAAACACGACGCGATACAATGCTGAGCATGACCTCGGACGTGCCACCTTCAATCGAGTTCGCTTTCGTGCGCAGCCATTCACCCGCGCGACTACCAACCGGGCCATCCCACTCCAAAGCCTCAGAGCCGCCAGCAGACATCATCAGCTCCATCCGCTGCATGTTCAGCTCGGTCCCCACGTACTTGAGCATGGCCGAGGCGTCGCCAACACCTGTCTCGCTTTCTGCCATGTCCTTATACCGTTCAAGCGTCAGCCCGATGGCGAGCGAATTCACCTCAAATTCCATCGCCGCGGCGCGTGACGTTGCGTCGCAAAGTCCACCTTCACCCGCTTCATCCGCCGCAATGGCCCCCAAAGCGCGTCCGCCGAACAACCCGGATCCGCCTGCGGAAATCATCTGGCGCTCGTGGGTTAGTAGATATTTTGCCACGTCCCAACCGCGATTGACCTCGCCAACCACATGATGTTTCGGTACCTCAACGTCATCGAAAAAGGTTTCGCAAAACGGCGATATGCCCGAGATCAATTTGATCGGCTGCGTCGTGACACCCTTGCTGGTCATGTCCACCAGAATAAAGGAAATGCCCTTGTGCTTTGGCGCGTCGCGATCTGAACGGACCAGTGCGAAAATCCAATCGGCTTTGTCTGCGTAAGAGGTCCAAATCTTTTGGCCATTGACCAGCCAGTGATTGCCCTTGTCTTCGCATTTGGTCTGCAAGCTTGCCAGATCTGACCCCGCTCCTGGCTCGGAATAACCTTGGCACCAACGAATTTCACCGCGTGCAATAGGCGGTAAATATTGCATTTTTTGCTCTTTGGTTCCGAACCGCAACAGTGCTGGCCCAAGCATCCAGATGCCAAAGCTTTGCAATGGCAGACGCGCATTGATCTGGCCCAATTGTTCGTGAAAAATCTTTTCGCGCACCCGATCCAAGCCCGCACCGCCGTAGGCCTTGGGCCATGTCGGAACAGTGAAACCCATAGACGCCGCGCGCTCCAGCCACAGCCGTTGCGCATCACTCGAAAACACCCAGTCCTTGCCGCCCCAGCAAATCTTGGCCTCGGTGTTTGCTCCGTCCCGCATCTGTTCGGGACAATTGGCTTCTAACCAGTTCCGAAGCTCAACGCGAAAGGTTTCTGGGTCGCTACTAAGCTGCATGTTCGGCTCCGAAATTTTGCGGATTAGTGTTTCGCTGTGCAGAATTACATTTCGAAATACGATTGACAAGACTGTTTTTCATACGCCCTAATGGATCTCGAACTTGACCTTCTGGAGATCATTATGAAAGCAATGCTCAGCACAGCACCTGGCGGCCCCGAAGCCTTAGAATGGACCGAGATGCCAACGCCTGAGCCCGAAAAAGGCCAAGTCCGTATCCGTATTAGAGCCGCCGGTCTAAATTTCCCCGACACGCTGATTATACGCGACCTTTACCAAACGAAGCCGCCGCGCCCATTTGCGCCTGGCGGCGAAATTGCGGGCGACGTTGAAGCCATCGGTGAAGGCGTGACGAGTGTCGGTGTTGGCGACCGCGTGTTGGCGCTTACGGGGTTTGGCGGCTTCGCGAGCCACATTTTGATAGACGCAAAAAGTGCAGTGAAAATTCCGGACGCCATGCCTTATGGTGACGCCGCTTGCTTCATTTTCACTTACGGCACGTCACATCACGCGCTCAAAGACCGCGCTCAAGTCAAACCCGGCGAGTCGGTTTTGATTCTCGGCGCTGCTGGCGGTGTTGGTGCCGCCGCAATCGAACTTGCCAAGGCGGCAGGCGCAAAGGTGATTGCCGCCGTTTCTTCCCAAGAGAAAGCCGATTTTTGTCGTGAGCTGGGTGCAGATGAAGCCATTGTGTACCCGCTTGAAATGAACCGCGATGCGCAAAAGGCTTTCTCTGACGAAATCAAATCTTTAACTGATAAGAAGGGCGTTGATATAGTCTATGATGCTGTCGGCGGCAACTATGCCGAACCCGCCATTCGCGCACTTGCGTGGAAGGGGCGTTTTCTGGTCGTAGGTTTTCCGGCGGGCATCCCAAAAATCCCGCTCAATCTGGCCTTGCTGAAGGGGGCCCAAATCGTCGGTGTGTTTTGGGGGGCTGCCGTCCATTATGAACCTGAAGGCCACGCAGAAAACATGCAGGACTTGTTTGAAATGTATGCGAACGGCCAGGTCAAACCGCGCATAAGCGCCTCGTTCCCACTTGAAAAAGCCGCTGATGCGTTGGTGATGATGCAGGACCGCAAGGTGCTGGGCAAAGTCGTTCTGACAGTCGATTAAATCAGGTGTGCACAGTCATTAAATCCCTGCACGATCATCGCATCATCCTTGATGACAAGGCGGCTGATCGAGCCATTGGCAACCCCGTTGAACGCAAACGGCTGCGCCCCCGTTGCGATGGCCAGCGCGGCTCCTACAACACCGCCATGCACAACAACCGCGACCCTTTGGTCGGGATGCGCGGCGGCAATGCGCAACAGTCCGCGCTTGACGCGTTCGTGCAGCGCCGCAGTGCTTTCGGCCCCCGGAATTTCAGCCCATTCTTGATGCGCTTTGGCCCGTTGAAACGCTGGGTGCCCATTGGCCGCGTGCATACGGTACGCCCCGCCGTCCCAATCGCCCAAATGCACTTCATGCAAGTCAGGATTGATGACAGGGTCCAGACCCAAATGCGCCGCCAGCGGTGCAGCCGTTTGGTGCGTGCGCCGCAGTTTGGTGACGTAAATTGCAGCAATCGGGCTATGTTTCAATCGCTCGCCCACTGCAATGGCTTGGGCTTTGCCCTCGGAATGCAAAGCCGGGTCGCCATGTCCGTCCTTCATTGCAAAGTTCTTGCCCGGTTGCGCGGCTTCGGTTTCGCCATGACGGATCAGCAAGAGGTCAGCAGCCCCGGCGGCTGGGCTAAATCGGTGCTGTCGATACTCTTGGGACATAACGGGTGCTCCTCTAGTTTTTTCGCAGTTAATGACAACGGCCCAGATATGACAACGGTCCAGCCACATTCTTTCAAAATCAACCCCCCACCGCTTGAATGGGAAAAAACGGAGTCACCATGACCAACAGCCAAATTATCGTCGCAAAACTGCCGGACGGCGAATTGACCGCAGACAACTTTAAACTGACCACGGCAGACATGCCCGTCCCCGCCGCTGGCGAATTGCTGCTGCGGGTGATCCTGATGTCTATTGATGCGGCCAACCGATCATGGCTGCGGGGTGCCACATACCGCGCAGCGGTGCATGAGGGCGATGCAATGCCCACCTATGCGATCTGCGAAGTCGTTAAATCCAATTCTGCAAAAATCGCCCCCGGTGACATCGTCACCGCCGATGCAACATGGTCCAACTATATCACGGCCCCCGCCCACAAAGTGCAAAAAATGCCCGCCGTGGAACCCCTGTCGAACCTCATGTCCGTCTATGGCATTGCTGGCAAAACCGCCTATCACGGGTTGATCAGCGTTGGACAACCCATCGCGGGTGAAACAGTCCTTGTCTCCGCCGCTGCGGGCTCGGTTGGAGGCTATGTCGGCCAGATAGCAAAGGCGCTGGGATGCCGCGTTGTTGGCATCGCGGGTGGCCCAGAGAAATGTAAATGGGTCACCGAAACCTTGGGCTTTGATGCCTGCGTCGATTACCGCGCACCCGGCCTATACAAACAACTTACGGCGGTCTGCCCCGATGGCGTCGACGTCTATTTCGACAATGTCGGTGGTTCGGTTCTGGAAACTGCGCTGGCGGTGATGAACAATAAAGGCCGCATCGCCTGCTGTGGTGCAATCAGTCAATACAACACCAACACGCCCAGCGGGCCGCGAAATTTGCCCGGAGTTGTCGTGGTCAAACGGCTGCGCATGGAAGGCTTTATTGTCATGGACTTTGCCCACAACGATGCCACGGCTGTGCGGGCTTTGCAGCATTGGGTCAGCACCGGTCAGATCAAAATATTCGAGGACATCGTTGACGGTTTGGAGAACGCTCCCTCCGCCTTGATTGGCCTGCTTTCTGGCGACAATATCGGCAAACGCATGGTGCGTGTCGCCCCCGACCCAATCACATAAGGATAACCTCATGTCTGCTCTTGATGATGCACTTAAAACCGGCGAGGCAAAGATCGGAACCGAAGTCGGGCTGTCCAATTGGACCCATGTCGATCAAACAATGATCGACAACTTTGCTGAAACCACGCATGACACGCAATGGATCCATGTCGATCCCGTACGTGCTGCAGCTGAATCGCCTTTTGGTGGCACCATCGCACACGGGTTCTTAACGCTGTCGTTGGCTTCGCGGTTTTCCTACGACTGCTTCAGCATGCTGCCTGGCCAGGTGATGACCATCAACTACGGGCTGAACAAAGTGCGCTTTCTCAATCCTGTCCGCGCGGGGTCAAACCTGCGAGGGCGGTTTGTCAGGAAAAGCATTGTGGTGCGTAATGAACTTGAGCTGCTCTGCACCAACACATTGACCATTGAGATAGAAGGTGAAGAAGCGCCAGCCGCCGTTGTAGAGGCCTTAAGTGTGCTGGTGTTTTCGTCGTAAAAGGCCAAACGGGATTGCTAAATTGATCCGGATACTTGAACGCTGCCGTTTAAGGCAGAATAAATGCTCTGACGACAAAAGCGCCTCACCGGATGCCTGAGGGTTTCCAAATCCGGGCTGTTAATCTGGCCCAAATGACGTCCAGAATACCAACGCGCTAATCGATCGTATGGGGCCGAAGGGCGCAGTGCTTTTGGCACCACAGCCTGCTTTGATCAGGCGGACGGAAACCTTAGGGTTCTGACTAAGTCGATTGGCAAGAATACAGCTTGCTGAGCCAGCTCCGACGGCTATTTAGTCAAACTTGGATTGCATTGTGGTTTTCACAATGAGGTGTTCCATCTGGGCAACTGGGGCGAAGGGAAACCGTCCGCCCCAATTCAGTCTATGGCTTTACTGAAGCAATTGCTCCCAAACTTTGGTTACCAGATCCTGCGCTGCTGGAGAACAAGCTTTGGAAAATTTCACTGGGACAGTAGGGAACAGTTCTGGCGCATTCTCAGGTGTGTATTTTGCCTTGGTCAGGTCCAACTCAACCGGTGACGAATGCGCGTAATAATTATATTGAATCGTCGCGTTTTCCGGAGTGCTCATGAAATCCATGAACGCTTTGGCGTTGTCAACATTTGTGGCACCGGCCGGAACAACCATCGAATCGAGCCACCCAACAAGACCTTCCTTGGGCATTGCATATTCAATGTTGGCCCCTTCATTGGTACGGGTCCGCAGAGAGTTTCCATCCCACCAGAAATGCGCCGCCACTTCACCGCCACCGATCCGGTTTTCGATGTTGTCGCTGGTATAGGCAACCACATGTTCTTTTTGTGCCAACAGAAGATCCAGAATTTTCTTCATTTCTTTGGGATCTTCCGAGCAATATTCCACACCTAGATAGTTCTGCGCAGCGCTGACAACCTCGTCCGGATAGGACAGGTTTGCGATGCCTTCTGACATTTCTTCGGTGGGCTCAAAGAAAGCGCCCCAGCTGTCAACCGGACCTGAATATTTATCGCGGTTCACGGTAAAGCCAGCGGTGCCATAGGCGATCGGAATGGAATAGTCACTGGTTTCATCCCACCACTGATTGCGCCATTTTTCGTCGACCTGCTGGAACGCAGCTGTCGCATGCGCATCAACATCCTGAAGCAGGCCTTCGTCAATCATGATGCGAACAAAGTGCTGCGACGGCGTTACAAGATCATAGCCAGAGCTGCCAGCTTGCAGTTTAGTCAGAAGGTCTTCGTTCGAGCTGTAGCCGTCAAGATTCACTTTTACATCGGCTTCTTCGCTGAACTTGGTGATCAATTCTGGCGCAATTGAATCTGTCCAGACGTAGAGGTTCAGTGTGCCTTCCGCATGAGCCACTGTTGCAAGAGCAAGTGTAGCAGCGCTCGCCAAAAGAAATTTTATTTTTGACATGATAGTCTCCCGTTGAGGTTAGTAGTTAGAGTTCATGTAATGGTGCACCTGCGCCAATACGGTTTTCCGGTTTCAATATTTAGTCGGAACCAAATCCATTGCCTGACCGGCTAAGAATTAGTCCGACCGCCGAGACAATTGCCACTGAAACCAAAATGATGAGTGCCGATATTGCATTCAGTTCCGGGGTTACACCCTGTCTGATCAGGCCGAAAATGTAGACAGGTAGTGTTGTTGCCCCGCCCGAATTCAGCATATTCGACGTAATGAAGTCGTCCATTGAGATCACAAATGCCAGCATTCCACCGGCAAAAACACCGGGCAAGATCATTGGCAAAGTCACCTTGCGAAAGGTCGTCCACTTGCCCGCATAGAGATCCTGGGAGGCTTCTTCAAAATCCATTTCCATCCCTTGCATACGCGCTCTGATGGGCAAAAATGCGAACGGGATACAAAAAGTCGAATGCGCGATCATTAATTTCATTAGGCCATTGCTCAGCCCAATTTGGGAAAACAGGATCAACACCGCCACAGACAGAACAATCTCTGGCAGCAGAAGCGGTAGGTTAACCACGGTTTGCGAAACTTTGCGGAATTTGACATTTTTCATCCGCACCAGAACGATCGCTGCCATCAACGCAACCGTCGTCGCCACCACTGTCGCAAATGTGGCAACCATAAGTGACGTCTTAACCGCCGACAGCAGGTTTTCATTTGCCAATGCGCTTTTGTACCACCGCAGCGAAAAGCCGCCCCAGACCGACACCAGCCGATTGTCGTTGAACGAATAGAAGATCACAACAGCAATTGGCAGGTACAGATATATAAAGAAGACAAAAGTATACAGTCGAAAGCCCGGATATCTGCGAACATCAATTTTTTCAGACATCAGATTGCCTCCTTACGTTCGCGGGCTTCTGAGCGCAGTCCGTTTATCATGAGAATAATCATCACCAAACTCATCAGAACGATGGCAATTGCGGCACCAAGCGGCCAGTTGCGCGCACCGCCAAACTGGTTCTGGATAAGATTGCCCATCAACATGGTTTTACCGCCACCCAATAGGATGGGCTCAAGCACCGCCCCAAGACAGGGAACAAACACAAGGATCGAACCAGCAGCCAATCCCGGCCAGGAGAGGGGTAGGATGATTTTTTGCATTGTTTTCAGGCGACTGCCAAACAGGTCATGCGATGCTTCGATAAGCGCGCTGTCTAGTTTCTCGATCGAGGCAAACACAGGCAGGATCATCAGCGGGATATAACTGTATACCATCCCGATCAGCATCGCCCAGTTGTTGAACAACAGTGAATCAATCCCTTGGACCAGACCAGTGGCAACCAGTGTTGTTTCAATCACACCGTCATTGCCGAGAATGATCAACCAAGCATACACCCGAACGATCATTGAAACCCAGAATGGCAAGGTTACAAGGTAGATCAAAATAGCTTTGGTCCGCGCATTTTGCTGTGCAATCAAATAGGCGACCGGAAAGGCCGCAACCATACAGATCAAAGTTGTGACAAGTGCCAGAAAAAGGGTGCGGACGATGATGAAAATATACTGTGGGTTAAATTCCGTCTCACCTGACCACCCTTCGTTAAACAGAAGTTTTTGATAAGACGCCGTAGAGAATTCAAACTCGAAGCCTCCATAGGAGCCGCGAGTGGCAAAAGACACCATGATAATAATTCCGATAGGAACTATTAGAGTCAAAAGCATGATCACATGGGCTGGCAGAAGGCCCCAGAACCTAAAATCAAGGGTTTTCATTGGCCCAGAACCCGTGCTGAGTTTTGTTCAAATCCAACAGTCACAGTGGAATTCAGATCATAGGACGCGCTATGGCTGAGAGAATTTCTTTTGGAGACCCGAAGATCAGTGTCGCCAATCCGAACGATATAGTGGGTATATCCACCCAAATAGTTTTTGTTGACGATCCGCCCTTTCATTATCAAGCCTGTGGCCTGATCTTCGAGGCCCAACTTTTCAGGGCGCAGCGACATGGTTGCAGCGCCTTTTCCAGAAATTCCTTTCTGGAATGTTGTGATGTCAAACCCCATCGGTGTACGCACGGTGGCCAGATCAGCTTTGACACTCAAAACCTCAACGTCAAAGAAATTCGTCTTACCAATAAAATCTGCAACAAACCGGTTTTCAGGGTCTTCATAGATTTCGTTCGGTGTGCCTAAATGTTGAATTTCGCCATCGCCCAGAACGCAAATGCGGTCGGACATATCCAGCGCTTCTTCTTGATCGTGTGTCACGAATACGAAGGTAATGCCGGTTTGACGCTGCAACGCGCGCAACTCATCCCGCATGGCTTGACGCAATTTCAGATCAAGCGCTGAAAGCGGCTCATCTAACAGCAACACTTCTGGTTCCGGTGCAAGCGCACGCGCCAACGCGATCCTCTGGCGCTGGCCACCAGAAAGCTGGTTGGGTTTGCGTTTTGCAAATTGGGACATATGCACAAGTTCCAGCATTTCTGCCGCCCGCATGTGCCGCTTTTCCTTGTCCCAGCCAAGATTGGTTAGCCCGTAGGTTATGTTCTGTTCCAGCGTCATATGCGGAAACAAAGCATAACTTTGGAAGACCGTATTCACGCGGCGTTTGTGAGCGGGCAACGCTTCGATATCTTTCCCATGTAGCGAAATATGCCCAGTCGATGGTGTTTCAAATCCAGCAATCATCCGCAACAAAGTGGTCTTCCCGCAGCCCGAAGGCCCCAAGAGAGTGAAAAATTCGTTGTCATAGATGTCAAACGACAGCGGCTTCAATGCTTGAAAGGTGCCAAAATTCTTCGACACATCTTTGATCTCAATGGCTTTATTTCTAGTTGCTTCAATCATACCATCTCCAGTGGCTCGCGTTTCAGAGCAGATTGAATTCACCTTGGATAACAATTGGCCAATTTGCCGGACCGTCCCCAAGGCTATTTCGCCCACCTGTGCATCATATCAACCCATCGCTGTCGCAATAATTACATTGTTCCTCCGCCCTCGTTAGGAACAGCCTAAGAAAGGTTTTGGAGCCGCCAACGCATCTCGGCCCTGTAGACGGGATGTCGAACTAGTTTCTTTGAGACTGGGAAATGTCATTCAGCAAACGATCCAGCATCTGGTCACACGTGGCAAGCTGGTCGAGCGTGATGTATTCGTCTGCCTTATGCCCCTGCCCCTCCATTGATCCGGGCCCACACACAACGGTGGGAATACCCAAAGCATCAAAAAACCCAGCCTCGGTACCGAAGGCCACTTTGGTGACGTTGTTGGACTGCGTCAGGCGCTTGGCCAGTCCAGTGATGTCCGCCTCTTCGGCGACATCCAGACCAGGATAGGCATTATATTGTTCGATCTCGATTTTGGCATCAGGGTTACGCACCAGATACGCCATCTCAACCATTGAGGCCGCCTTGGTTATCCGCGATAGAATATCGTCCGGACGATCTGCGGCTAAATGGCGATATTCAAAGATCATCTCGGCACGGTCCGGTACGATATTTAAGGCCGTTCCACCTGAGAGTTGCCCCACATGAATGGTTGAATAAGGAATATCATAAGCTTCATCACGCGCACCGATCAGGGCAAGCGTGTCTTGTACTTTGCGAAGTTCAGCCAGAAAGTCACCAGCAATGTGCAAGGCATTTAGAAATTTTGGGGCAAGCGCTGAATGGCCACTTTGGCCGTGAAACGCTGCGCGTAAGGCTGCCTTTCCTTTGTGCCCTATGGCAACCATCATTTCAGTTGGTTCGCCAACAAAACATGCTCGCGGTAGGCCGATAGTTCGCTCCAGATCACCGATCATGTGCTGGATACCGACGCAGCCCACTTCCTCATCATAGGAGAGCGCGATTTTCAACGGCTCGGCCAGTTCTACCCGAGAGGCCCGGTCGGCAAGCGCCAAGATGCTTGCGACATACCCTTTCATATCCGTTGTACCGCGCCCATAGACGCGGTCGCCATTGCGTGTCAACTGAAAGGGATCACGGGTCCAATTCTGCCCTGTGACGGGCACAACATCCGTATGGGCTGACAACAGTACACCTTTGCCAGATGGGCCAAGGGCTGCAAAAATTCCGGCCTTTTGCCCACTCTCGTCGAGCAGGCGATGAACCTCAAAGCCCCGCGCAACAAGGAAGTCTTGCGCAAAAGCCACAAGCTCAAGGTTGGAATTGGCGCTGACCGTGTCAAAACCGATCAACTGCCCCAGAATATCCAAAGTCTGTGTCATCGCCAGTTTGATACCTCTTTCGTCGCGGGTTCTACAAGATCAGTCGAGTGCCAATTCTGTGATTTCCCGTCGGAATGGCAAGGCATCACCAATGTCTTCTCCATCCAGTTCACGGGCATATCGGTGGCCAGCATAAGTCGCCCACGCAATTGGCCCCGGCGCATTGGCATCGCCAATAACCTTGACTGATTTAATGCCTGCATCTGCCCATTCTGCTTCGCGCGCCTTTAGGTCTGAAAAAAGCGTGTTACTTTCAAGACGCGAGGCAACCATCACCACCGCGTCACACTCATAACGCTCTCTGCGGTTGGTATAGGTACAATTACTGACCACATGATCGGGTTGAATTTCAGTGATTCCACGATTCAGAACAATATCCACTCCGGCTTCAACCAAGCGCGGATGGATGGCGACTTGCTCCAGCGTGTTGTTGGTCCAGTCGGAGACATATGCCGAGGGCGTAATAAGCGTCACATCAGCCCCATTCTTTGCCAAAAGCTCGGCCAAGACACCGCCCATATAATAGTGATCATCATCAAAAACGACGATCTTTCCTTGGGGGATTGTGCCGTCCATCAGGTCGTCAGGGGTATAAATTTTTGCCCCCTCTGCGATGGGCATCGGCACAACATGTTGGCGGGAAACCCCGTCGGCACGCCATTTCGCACCCGTGGCAATACAGACATTCTCAAAACCGAATTCGAGAATGCTGTCGGCGTCCAATTTGCTGTCTAAATAGATATCAACATCAGGGCGTTGTGAAAGCTGATACTGCCGGTAGTCCACGACACGACCCCAAGCCGACAGACCAGGTAATTTGGCTTCGCGCACGACACGACCACCGATTTCGGTCTTGGCCTCCGCTACGGCGACCTCGTAACCACGGCGGCACAATGCCCATGCGGCCTCAAGCCCAGAAGGGCCGGACCCAACCACAAGCACGTTGCTGCTGTCGCCTTTTTCGTTCATCTTTTCGGGGTGCCAGCCTTTGCGCCACTCTTCCATGAATGTCGGGTTTTGCGTGCAGCGGCTGATCGACATTGTCATATCGCCAGTAATGCAAATATTGCAACCGATGCATTCGCGTATGTCCTCAATCCGGCCTTCTTCGACCTTTTTGGGCAAGAATGGATCAGCAATAGACGGGCGGGCACAACCAATAAAATCTAGTGTGCCGGAGCGGATCATTTTGGCCATCACATCCGGGCTGGTGAACCGGCCTACACCGACAATGGGTTTGTCCGTTAACTCGTGGATGCCGCGCACCAATTGTTCTTGAGCGCCCTCTTCTTTGAATCTGGAAGGGCCCGAGCAGTCTTCCCATGTCCCATGCGCCAAATCCCACAGATCAGGTAGGTCTTTGTTCATCTCAATAAAATCACGGACTTCAGCGTTGGAAAACCCAAGGTCGCCGATGGTTTCGTCAAGGCTAACGCGCAGAGTGATTCCCATCGTTTCGCCTACAGCGTCCTTTATGTCCGAAATGACTTCGTTCACGAAACGCGCCCGATTTTCCAAGCTACCGCCATATTCGTCTGTGCGCTGATTGGTTGCGCGGCTCAGGAAATGTTGGAAAATCCCGAACCCGTGCGCACCGTAGAGACAAATCAAATCGAAGCCCGCATCTTGGGAGCGTTTTGCCGCATTCACGAACCAGCGGCGCAAGTCTTTGATGTCGCTTTTGTCGAGGGCGCGTGCTTGTACAGGGTCATTTGTGAACGTGCGAATTGGCATTGCCGATGGAGCAAGCGGGACCTCTTTGGTGTAGAGGTTCGGGCCGTTTATGCCGGAGTAGGCCAGCTGGATACCAGCCAATGCACCTGTGGTTTTCATTTTCTCGGACATCTTGTGCAGCATAGGGATGTCTTTGTCTTCCCAAAGGCGCAGCTCGATGAATGGCGTGATTTCCGAGGTGTGGTGCATCTCGCATTGCTCAGTAAAAATGACACCCCAGCCGCCTTCTGCTTTGGTGGCGCGCATTTCGGCCGCGGCAGATGGATCGCGGTAACCGCCACCATTGCAATGGGGCACTTGGTAAAACCGGTTTTTTGCGGTGACAGGCCCAATGGCCAACGGTTCAAACAGAATATCGTAGCGTGGGTCGCGCAATTTCGCCTCCTCAAAAACTGGTCTCTTTTCAGGATAGCAACACACTGGCGGAGCGAAAGACATGCTTACGCAAGCACGGCTTAGGAAAAATCTAAGTCAGTGATCTGGATCTAACCGCCAAGGCCAGGAAACTCACCAATGTCATGCTGATGTTTGCAATGGCCAACAAAGGCCCGGATCACGTTAGCCCGTTCCGCGTCAGTCGGCATCAATAACCCCATATGCATCGGCCGAACAGACCCGTGCATGGAGATAAATTTCAGTGGCTTACCGTCTGGTGAGAGATCATTCAAAGGCCGGATATTTGCAATCGAGTAACCAAAGCCATTTGCAACGAGACTGCGCATGACCGCCATGTCTTTTGTACGTTCGGCGATATGTGGCTTGATTTCGAGCCCCGTAAAGAATGACAGAAAATACTCTGAACTAAATGGCAGATCGAGCAGAACCATTGGGTAATTGACAAGCTCTTCTGCCGAAATTGATGTCTCAGCCGCCAAGGGATGGTCCTGCGCAACGACGACGTAGGGTGGAAGTTCTACCAGGCTTTCAAAAACCAAATCCGCTGGCAAATCTAGATTATAGGTCAAGGCCACATCAATTTCCGCGCGGCGTAGGCTGCTAAATATCTCAGCTTGGTTGAGTTCAAATTGGCTGATCCGCACATCCTGAAATTCTGTTTCGAAGCTGCGCCGCACAGACGGCAGTACGACTTGGGCAAACGTCACCAAACAGCCGATATTCAGCGGTCCCCGCACCGTGCCTGAAATATCTCCTGCGAGGTCGACCAGGTAATCCGTTTCTCGCAAGATAAGCGTAACTTGCTCCATCATGCGACGACCGGCTTGCGTCAACGAAAGCCCCTGCGCGTGCTGGCGCACAAAAAGCGGGATTCCGAATTCTTTCTCCAACTGGCTAATCGCCGCCGAAATTGATGGTGACGACACATTCACTTTCTCTGAAGCTTGCGCGATAGACCCCAATTCGCCAACAGCAATGAAGTACTCTAGCTGGCGCAGTGTAAACCGTGACGGCATCGCTATGTTGTTTCGGTGTTTTGCATTTGGTTTAAGCCTTATACTTTATCCAGGTTGTTTTCAGTGCAGTATATTTGTCCATTGAATGCAAGGACAGATCTCTGCCAAAGCCGGATTGCTTCACGCCGCCAAACGGCGTTGCTGCCGAAAGTGCATCAACAGTATTCACCGAAACAGTGCCAACATTTAGGGCGTCCGACACCCTATGCGCCCGGTTCAGATTATCTGTCCAGACTGAAGCTGCGAGGCCATAAATACTATCGTTGGCCATGCGCACTGCGTCTGCTTCACTGTCAAAAGGAATGACCGAGAGAACTGGGCCGAAAATTTCATCTCGAGCTAACGGATTATTGTGGTCGACGTCATCAAAGATCGTGGGTTGTATAAATGAACCTTTGCCATTGATATACACCTGTTCACCACCTGTCACGACATCTGCGCATTTCTTACCTTCATTGATAAACTGCATGATGCTTTTTGTCTGCGATTTGTCGACAATCGCACCCATCTTTGACGCTGGATCAAGTGGGTCGCCGGGCTGCACGCCTTTCGCGCGTTCAACCAGTTTTTCAACAAAGGCGTCCTTGACCGAACGCTCCACATAGAGCCGCGAGTTCGCCGAACAGACTTCGCCCTGATTAAAGAAAATACCAAACGCGGCCATATCCGCAGCGGCGTCCAGATCTTCGCAATCAGCAAAAACCAAATTTGGGCTTTTGCCACCCGTTTCCGGCCAAACCTGCTTTAAATTTGACTGACCAGAATATTGCATGAACATTTTGCCGATTGCAGTCGAACCAGTGAAGGTTAAACAATCGACATCCATGTGCAGACCGAGTGCCTTCCCAGCAGTGACACCGAATCCGGGAACGACATTAAAAACGCCGTCGGGAATCCCTGCTTCCGATGCCAATTCAGCCAATCGCAATGCGGATAACGGGGATTGCTCGGCGGGTTTGAGAACAACCGAGTTACCTGCCGCCAGTGCCGCCGCCGCCTTCCAGGTTGCCATATCAAGCGGGAAATTCCAGGGCGTCACGGCCCCCACCACACCCAATGGGACGCGTCTAATCAGAGCCAGATCGCCGGGGCCTGTTGGTGCCACTTCGTCATATATCTTATCTATAGATTCTGCATACCATTGAAAGAAATGTGCTGACCCGGGGGCGTCGATGGTCACGGCATCAGTGACAAGCTTACCCATGTCCAAACTGTCCAACAGCGCAAATTCTTCCAAATTTTCGCGAATAAGATCGGCCAATTTCAACATCACGGCTTTGCGGTGTGCGGGATCGGTGCGCGACCAACTGCCTGCCTCAAATGCGGCGCGCGCTACGGCAACGGCGCGATCTACGTCTTCTGCATCACATTCCGCAACATCCGTTAACACAACATCTGTCGCTGGATTGATATTTTGGAAAACCTTGCCAGAAGCCGCATCAACGAATTTTCCGCCAATGAAAGCCTGATTTCGAAAACTCAGGTCGGCAGCGCGGGATTTCCAGTTTTCGAGGGTATACTCAAGCATGTCTTTTCTTCCTAGTTAATCGTCGCCCGGAACGCCGTAAGATGGCGCTTTTCGCGGGTCGAGGGCGCGTTGGGTGTATGCGTCCAATTGGGGTTTATAAATATCCCAAGCCGTCGCGATGTTTTCAATGGGGCAGCGCTCAGTCCAATCGCAACGCAAATCAGCGACAGGCCAACTGACACTATCTACAATCTTCATACCTGCGGAATGGATTGGGCCGGCTTCCCCGCCGGCGGCCAAGCCGGCGCGCATGGCGGCAATAAGACGGTCACCGATATGGCCTTGTGCTGCGGTAAAGCTATCCACAATGGATTGCGGTACAGAGTCATTGGCCAGAAGATTGCCGCCAGACGCCACGTTTACGCCCTCAGCTTGTGTCCAAATGCCAAGTGAGTTTGGCCCCGAATGGATCGCAGTGATCCCGTCGCTGTCGATTGCAAGAAGCTGGCGGAATTCTGTGAATTTATTGCGCCGTATCACCTCGTCAACTGCCCCTCTTGCACTTTGCCCTTCCTGCATAAGGTCCAGTGTTGCGGTGCCCAGCGAAGGGTCGGTTATATTCTGCGAAGCCACTGCACCGACACCCGCACGTGCGAATGAACAGCGCGCAGCAACGGCGGGCGAGGACGACGAAATAGCCAAGCCAAACATTCCGGTATCCTGGCAGCGGGCAACAAGCGAGAACGTCATCGCTCTATTCCGGAATGACGGCGGTGCCGTCAATCTCAACAAGCCAATCAGGACGTGCCAGCGCCTGAACAACCAACCCAGTAGAAACGGGATGGACGCCTTTGATATACTGCCCCATGGTGCGATACACATCCTCGCGGTGACGGACATCGGTGATATACACCACCACTTTGACAAGGTGCTCCATCTGGCCACCCGCCTCTTCGATCAACTGCTTGATGTTCTGCATAACCTTGTGGGTTTGTTCGACCGGATCGTGGCTATCAAGATTGACAGCATCATCAAGGTTCTGCGGGCATTGGCCGCGCAGATAGACGGTTTTGCCCCCTTGGGTGACAACGGCCTGACACAGATCGTTGTCCAGGTTTTGCTCTGGGTATGTGTCGGATGTGTTGAATTTGCGGATACGGGTGTGGGCCATTTCTAAATCCTTGGTTTATTCTGCAGCTGTTCGCACGATGGCTGCCTGACCATCATAAAGTTGGTAGGAGCGCTGGATCACGATTTGGTCCGCGATGTGTTTGGCGTCATGCCAGACGCCCCACAGAAAAGACGACCCGCGCCGCGATTGCCAAGGCAAACCAAGAAAGTAGATATCCGGTTCAACCGACAGACCGCGCTGGTGGATCGGCGCGCCTTTTGCATCAAATGCATCGGCTTTGAGCCATTTGAAATCCTGACGGAACCCCGTCGCCCAGATAATCGAGGTCACGCCTTCTTTGGCCAGATTGATCGATCGAATTGGATTGGTCAAACAATCGGGGGCTGGGAACCGCTCGCGTGCTTCAGGTTCTTGCGGAAGATCAATGCCGGTGCGTGTCACATACGCATCAGCCATGTCCAGCAACTCGTTATAGTTAGCATCCCCTGCAGCAAGGTTTTCCTGAAGATCACTAGAAAAACTCAGGACACCATCGTCATACCCGCTCGTGCGGCCCGTGAGGGTCACTCCTTCGCCACCCAACCGATGGAAATCCATAGTGCGCCCACCATTGGCACCGCTTACCGAAATGGTGACATGTTCTGTACCTGGCGCGGGTGCTGCGACATCCCACAAACCCAAAACGCCCAACCACCAGACAAAATCACGGCCCCGGTAGCGGCGCGGCGGGCGGTCGTGCGGACCGACAGACAGGAAAACCTTGCGGCCGGCCCGGTTCAGCTCATCTGCAATCTGCGCACCCGAAGATCCTGCACCGACGACCATAACGGCCCCTGCAGGTAGCTGATCGGGGTTTTTGTAATGGAACGAATGGAACTGTTTGACATCGGCGGTTTCGGGCACAATGGGGGGAATAACTGGATGTTGGAATGCACCTGTGGCCGCGACAATGCGGCGGGCCTCAATATCGCCTTTGCTGGTCTGGACCAGAAATCCACCCTTGCCGGACATACGCGTGGCTTTGATCACTTCGACCCCTTCGCGGATCGGCGCTTTGATCATCGCTGCGTAATCGATCAGATACTGCGCAAAACGATCCTTTGATACGAATTCATCGGGATCGTTGCCTTCAAAATCCATATTCGGGAATTTGTCATGCCAGGCGGGACCGTTCGCAACCAGTGCATCCCAGCGGCCAGTACGCCACGCTTCCGCAGTCCGGTTCTTTTCAAGCACGAGGTGGGATACGCCCGCGTTACTAAGATGTTCGCTCATGGCGACACCGGCCTGGCCACCACCAACAACCAGCGTATCTACTTTTTCGTTTGGCATTTCTACATCCTTTCCAGGAGGTTTTATCGGTTTTCTGATGGCAAACCGGGTAAAATACCCAAAGAAAATCTGAGCCATGGACCCATCTTTTCGCCACAAAGCTAGCTTGCGTTTTACGTTGCCAGAAAGGTCTCATTTTATCCTGATTGGCAAAATGAAAATCTCTCTTATCGTGGGTTCGGTTTTACCTAAGCTATTCGAAAGGGTTCTGATGCAGAGTCCCCCCATGCCTCCTTGTCGCCTGTATTTTGTGAATAGCCCCTAATTTCCTAGACACCTCGCTGACCGCATCCCCCCGATCAACCACCTGTGCGACTGCATCGCACTTAAACTCTTCTGTAATTCTGTTTCTGGATATCCTGTCCCCCTTGCTTCCAAAATTAACAAGCAAGGTGTCTACAAATCTAGGGGCACCTCATAAAGCGGTATCGTCTCAGGTAAAAGATGGCGTTGATTTGATCGTGTCGACAAGAAGCGTTGTGCGTGGCGGGGTGATTTAAAGCGGCTCATTATAAAAATGGCAGGTGGAGGTAGCGCATCGAAAATGCTTCAAGACTGTTCAGCAGAGGAAGAATTCAAATCTTTCATCCATATAGTCCACCACGTTTAGAGTGTGATGGTCGATCATGGTAACCAGCCACTGGATTCATCGAGAATAGTGCCTATTTTCGCCCGCAGCTTTACAGGGTCACTGGTATTTAGATCGATATGGTCATCTATCATGAGCGTTCCGAGGCCATGCACAAGTGACCACATGTTTAGCGCGCGTCGGTGCAGCACCTCCGGGTCAAGGGCCGTCTCGCCTGCATAGCAATCCGAGACTGCATTGGCGCAGACACTAAAAGCGATTTCACCGGCGGCCGTGAGTTCAGCGAACCGCGTACGATCCGTGATGCCTGCGCTAAACATCAGTCGGAACAATCCCGGATTACTGTAAGCGAAATATACATAGGTTATCCCGATCGAACGCAACCGGTCGACGGGGTCATTCTGGCCAATGCCCGAGTCGGCCATTGCATTGGCCAAGCCAAGAAACCCTTTGCCAGCCACGGCGGCAAGTAGCGCGTCTTTGTCCTCAAAATGCCGATAGGGTGCCATATGGGAAACACCTGCGGCCCGCGCCGCCGCCCGCAAAGATAGCGCCCTAAGGCCATCTTCCTCGACGATTTTTTCGCTGACTTCGATCAAAACCTGTTTCAGGGATCTGTCAGACAGGGCGGTGTTACGTTTGTGTGTTTTACTCATGGCGTATTGTGCACGCAGATCAAAACGGGGATCAAGTCCATTACAGATTTTTCCGGGTGCCCCTGCGACAGTATGGCCTTGATGTGGTGTTAATCATAATGCTCCCGCTTGTTGACAGTGTAAACATAGCGCTTTAAGTATATGCTGTAAACAAGAGCATTCTTCATCTGCTCGTGGATAAAGGCTGAGCCAACTGGAGGCCTCGAAAATGAGTTATTTGACATTCAAATCTCTCTACCTTCTTGGGGTAGTACTGGCGATTTTCGGGTTGAGCGGCATGAGTGTGGTGGCCGATACGGATATATGGGGCGAACCTTGGCTCATCTGGGGTATTTCGGCCACGATTATCTCGATGTTGTATCTCTATTTAATGGTCTTCAAGCCGTAACACGGCATATAGGTGCCAAAAAAGGGATCAGTTTCATGGACAACAGTAACACCGAAAAATTCGATGTCATTGTTATTGGCTCGGGTATGGGCGGGTTGACTGCCGCAAGCATCCTGACCCGCCTGAAGGGTAAAAAAGTGCTGGTGCTGGAAAAGCATTATGTGGCGGGCGGGCAGACCCATGAATTTCACCGCAACCAGTACAGTTGGGATGTGGGAATTCACTATGTCGGGGCGTTGGGTAAAGGCGAACAGGCGCGCATAATGATGGATCTGGTCACGGGCAAACAGGTAAAATGGAACGAAATGCCCGATGTTTTCGACCGATTCAAGTTCCCGGATTTGACCATAGATGTTCATAAAGACCCAAAGATTTTTGCCGCCAATCTGATCACCCGTTTTCCCGCCGAGAAAAAATCGATTTTGCAATATTTTCGCGATTTGAAGTCGGCGAATGATTGGTACATTTCGAATTTCCTTTCAAAAATCCCCGATCCGATCGCACGGATGCCGTATGCGCTGCGTTCAATTGGCAAGGAAAAACTGGCCCGCATGACCACCAAGACCTATATGGACAAGTCGTTCAACGACTCGCGCCTCAAGGCGGTTTTGGTGGCACAATGGGGTGATTATGGCCTGACACCGGAACGAAGCTCATTTGGAATACATGCGCTTGTGGCTTGGGGTTATAGTGCGGGAACTGGCGCATATTTCCCCGAGGGAGGCGGGCGCGCCATTGCCCAAGCCGTTGAAAAGGTGGTTGAAACCGCGGGTGGTCGTATCGAGGTAGACACCGAAGTTACTGAAATCCTGATTGAAAACGGCGCGGCCTATGGCGTGAAGGTTGTGCAATCAAACGGATGGCAAGGCGAATTCCACGCAGAAACCATCATTTCGAATGTCGGCGCAGAATTGACATTCAACTATCTCGTCCCTGCATCCCATTGCCAGAGCGAACGCGCCGAACTTGCCGGATTTGAACGCGGCACGGCCATGGCGGTGCTCTATCTGGGTCTAAAAGACAGTCCGGAAAAAATGGGTTTCAAAGGCGAAAACTACTGGATTTACGAGAGTTACGATATCGACAATAGCGCAAATTGCATTCCCGATTTGATCGACGGAAACGCAAGCTACGGGTTCCTGTCGTTTCCATCACTGAAAAACCAGGGGGCCCACGCTCATACCGCCGAAGTCTGCGTTTCGGCAGATGCCGGTGTGTTTGATCAATGGTCTGACCGTCCCGCAGACTATTATCAGGCCAAGGATAAAATCTCGGCGTCGATCCTCGGTTTGCTCGAGCGGAATTTTCCCGGTTTTGGAGACATGGTTGACTATAGCGAGCTCTCCACTCCGATCACCATGGAGCACTACACAGCCCGCCCGAAAGGCGAGCCTTACGGAATTCCAGCAACGCCAGCGCGGTTTGATCTTCATGCCCTACAACCCCGTACATCGGTCAAAAACCTGTTCCTCGCCGGGAGCGATGTTTGTTCACTGGGGATCGTTGGTGCCTTGAATGGCGGTGCGGCGGCGGCGGCAGCCGTGATCGGCCCAATGGGATTTATGCGGATCATGATTGGGGCCAATATTGCCGATAAAAAGCCGACTCCTGTGTATCCTGATGCCGATATTGCTGCGCATATGCTCACCGGAAAAATAGCGGTTATTGAGCAAAAATCACCCACAGTTCTGGAGTTGCAGATCAAGGCCGACCAGAGGGTGAATTTTCGCGCCGGTCAACATGTAGATTTGCAAGTGTCGGGTAGTGCGCGGCGAAGTTATTCGGTTTTATCGGTGACTAACAGCGTTTTGACTTTGGTTATTGATACCAAACCCGATGGTATCGGGTCTCGCTATGTGCGGCAATTAACCAATGGTGACAAAGTGAAGTTTTCGAAACCCAAAGGCAGTTTCATGCTGAACAATCACGATGTCCCCACGTGCTTTATCTCGACAGGAACGGGTATGGTTCCGGTTCTGGCGATGCTGCGGGAGGTGCGAAAAAATGGGCGCAACAATGCGCCCGCGCAGTTTATCTTCGGCACCCGTGCGCGAACCGAAAACTACATGCCAGCCTACCTTGGCGGAATTGACGGGGTTAGTATCACCTACTGCCTCTCTCGCCAAGACAAGGTCGAAGGTTTGGAATTTGCTGGCCGGATCACTGACTATTTGGACGCCAACGACCAGAACCACTTGAACTATGGTGAAACAGATTTTTATGTTTGCGGCAATCCGAACATGGTTCAGGATGTGTTACGCCGCTTGCGCGAAAGTGGTGCGAAAAATGTTTTTGTTGAATATTATTAGCAAGTTAAGTCCCACTGGATACATGAAAAAGGGAAATATGATGAACAGACTTACACTGATATCCATGATTGCTACCAGTGTTTTTTCCGCTAATATCGCGGTTGGCAGCGACCTTTCAATTCGTATCAACGGCGTGAAAAACGCGAGCGGAGCGCTTCGAATTGCGCTTCATGACGGAGCCAAGGGCTTCCCGTTCAAACGCACGCCCGTTGCCGTGCGCGAAGTGCAGGCCCAGCCTGGATCTGTCACCGTAGTATTTGACGGATTGGAGGCAGGAAATTACGCCATCAGTTTATTCCACGATGAAAATGGCAACAAGGCTCTGGATACCAATTTGGGAGGTCTGCCTACCGAAGGTTATGGGTTTTCGAATAATGCGCGTGGCACGTTAGGAGCGCCAAAATTCAGAGCAGCCGGTTTTGCATTGGGTGCAACCAGCGCGACAATCAATGTGACGGTTGCCTATTGAGCAACTTGGAAAATAACTAGTTCACGATACCCATATTATTGCAATGAAGACTGCGAAAGGAAATGAAATGACGCGCCAACATGGAAATGTCGTTTCTATGCCAATCGGGCTTGGCTTATCTGCTGCCTCCGGGATTCTGATGACCTTCGCGATGCCCGGATTTGATGTGCCTTATCTTGGATGGGTGGCGATGGTGCCGCTTTTGGTGGTGCTCTTGGGCAATGTGCGGGGAACATATCTGTTGGCAATGCCATTCAGCATTGTGTTCTCTATCGGTGTACACAATTGGTATCCTGAAATTTTTCCGCCCGCTTTGGGGTATTTTCTAATTCTCGCGGTGGCTACATTTTACGCCGGAATATTCCATTTGGGGGTGTGGTTGACGCGACGACTACCAACAGGCTTGGCCATCCTAGCACTTCCTGTGACGTGGTCTGCGATCGAATTTGTCAAATTCATTGCTCCAGTTGTGGAAAACTGGTGGTTTGTCATGATTGCCAGCAGCGCGTGGCGGTTTCCCGAAGCATTGCAAGTATTGACGATAACAGGATTTGCGGGGCTTGGGTTTCTGGTAATGCTAGTCAACGTTGCCTTGGCGGCGCTAGCACTGCGGATGGTTAACCATGATGGAGCCCTGCCAACGGTGGCAAGTATGTCCGCGTTAGCCGCCGCGTTTGCGATAATGATTTGGGGGGCCTCTCAGTTAGAAACTCCCACCGATACTTTCAAAATCGCCGTATTAACCGATATGGTCAACCAAGACCAAGATGTCGTGGCGATGGGCGAATTTGCCGGATTTTTGGTGGATGACCCCAACGTAAGCCAAAAGATATTTAACGTTGATGCGGCCCTTTCGCGCGAAATTGCTGGGGAAAACCCTGCCTTTGTTGTCTGGCCCGAGAACGAGATAAGCGATATCCATGACCCTGTCATCATGCCACAAATTGCGGCTCTGGCCCAAGAGATGGGGGCCTATTTCAACGTTGATACGGTTTGGCAGGCAGATACGGGATTGCATGATACGTCGCTTCTGATCTCTCCGGAGGGGCGTGAAATCGCCCGTCGTGCTAAAATCAATATTACCGACGGCGAAGCCGCAATGGGGTTTTCTGCCGGACCAAGGGAATTTGGCATCACCCAAACACCATATGGCAAGGTCGGAATCGCAATTTGCTGGGATGTGCATCGCCTGTGGATCATGCGTGAGTTGGCCCGCGCAGGTGCCGAAATCATCCTTTTGCCGATGGATAACGATTTTAACGCAACCCCGAGGTTTCCACCATTTCATGCCGCCAACGCAGTGTTTCGCGCCGTGGAAAACCGCATGACATTTGGACTTGGCACCATCAACGGCGTGTCAATGGTGATTGATCCGTATGGGCGCATCACTGCCGAGGCTGCAATTAACCAGCGCAGTGTAGTAATTGGCGAAACTTTTGCCGTTGATCAGGAAACGTTTTATATGCGAAATGGTGATGTATTCGGCTGGCTCATGGTGGCGCTTTTGGCTGGTTTCATTGGTTCGCTATCTGTAAGGAACGCACGACGGAAATCGGCGTAACTTCCTTGCCAAACGGGGGTACTGCCAAGTTGTTTTAGGCTTAAGCAGCGGTTGTGGGTGACGATGGATATACCGACTTCATTGCCGCGCCTGAAGGGCTTTCGCCGCCCTCGTGAGGTCATCCGGCGACTGCAGCCTTGGATAAATCATACAGCCGAAATGGGAACCAGATAGCGGCTCGTGAACCAACGTGAGACAAGCCTCAAATATATTGTCAGTAACGTTTCGTTGTACTCAGGCTAGTTCGTAACCCGGTGCTGAACTTTAGGTATCTATTCGCAATGACCATCATTGAATTTGTAGGGCTGCGATGTCTGCTCACGGTAAGGAAAGCACTAGAGTCAACCGATGTGCTCAATCCATGTAACAAGGTCGGCATTAACATCATGCTGATGGCAGGTTCCCACAATTCCTACTGATATCCGGTAGGTGAATTTTGAAACCTAATCAGACAACATCGCTAATGAAACGAACCAGATCCGCATAGCCATATGACCGTCCCGCCCCATTACACCAGACAAGGCCAATCGAGCGGGAAATACGGCACCCTTTGAGGGGGATTAAGAACCAATCGCTTTATTTTGTCGCGAACAACGTCGCCCTGCTTTCCTGATAAAGGCGGTGCAACCGATCAAGCGCCTGGCAAGAATCCGTTGATGGTTCCGCGATTGGCAAGCGCACAACACCCGACGTCACCCCCCGCGCAGCAAGCATATATTTAACCGGCGCGGGACTATTCTCGATGAACATCGCCTCTGCCATCGGGCGCATGACTTCGTGAATCAGCAAGGCGCGTGGAAAATCATTCGCGGCCCATGCTTTGTGAAGTTCGACACAGATTTCGGGGTCATAGTTGGAAAACACGCTGGTTAGTCCACAGGCACCAAGGGCAAAAAACGCAAGCGCAAGCCCGTCATCTCCGCAATGGACCGCAAAATCAGGACCAGTTGCAGCGCGAATATCCGAAACGCGCGCCGCGTCTCCGCCTGCTTCTTTGATGGCCACAATATTTGTATGGCTCTGCGACAATGCCGCCGCAGTTTCCGGCGCAATGGAGACCCCCGCACGCCCCGGCACACTATAGAGAATTACGTCATGTGGAGTGGCTTCGGCCACCGCTGCAAAATGCGCCGTCAATCCGGTTTGCGATGGTTTATTATAATATGGTGTGACCACAAGCACACCGTCAATTCCCAAATCGCTGGCCCGTTTGGTGGCCTCCACCGTCTTGGCTGTTGAATTAGATCCGGTGCCCGCCAAAACATAGGCCCGCCCGGCTGTGCGCTCAACGGTGCGTTTGATAACAGCCTCCGCCTCTTCGCTTGAAAGGGTGGCGGCTTCGCCCGTCGTTCCAACCGGTACAAGTCCGGCAACACCTGCCTCGAGTTGCCGTTCAAGAGTGGCGTCAAATGCGGTCCAGTCGATGGTGCCTACCTCGGTAAAAGGAGTGACAAGGGCTGTGAATACGCCGTTAAAACGATTTTCATTTGTCATTGGTTTGATCTTTCTGTTATGCGGAAATCATGTCTTTGGGCTGATAGTACCCGTTTGGTTGTTCGATTATCCAAAGGGCGGCATCGAGGGATCCAGCGGCATAGGCATCGCGTGAACGAACGGTAAGCTCGACCCGAAGCCGCGCAACGCCATAGTCGATCTCTACCGAATTCACTCCGGGGGTATCGCCAACGCGCCCGATATCAGTCTCGATTTTACGGCCATTCTCCCCAAGTTCGAGGAGCAATCGCTGTGTAGTACCTGACGGGCTCGCCTTTTTATTGATGTTATAGATTTCTCCGACGGTCACGGATGCGTCGGGGAATGTGTTTGCAAGCGATAGAGCTGCAGCCGCAAAAGATTCGAAACCTTTGGTGAAATTGGCCCCGACAAGAATCGGACGATTGTTTGCCTCTGCCTCAATACGGGCGGCTTGTTCTTCGCTAAATCCTGTGGTTCCGATCACCAAGGGCAACGCGCTACCCGCAAGCTGGTCAAGAAGTGCCATCACCCCCGCGGGCGTCGAGAAATCTATCACGACATCGCAATTTTCCAGATCGGCATCAGCAAGGGAAACCGTTCCATCTCTGCCGGTGTTTGAAATAGCCTCGGCCAACTCAGTTCCCGGCGTTTGGTTAACCAGCGCGACCAAGGCTTTACCGACCTTGCCGCTGGCTCCCAGTATCGAAATACGCATTAGGTTCTGCTCCCGATCAATCGATCACAACTTTGGTTTCGCTCATTTCACGGGCAGCAATCCGCACACCTTCACGACCAAGACCGGATTTGCGCACCCCGCCAAAAGGCACGTGTTCGGCCCGGAAATCCGGACCTTCGTTGATCATGATACCACCCACCTGTAACCGTTTTGTCAGATCGCGAATTGCGCCGTGATCATTGGTATAAATACCGGCCTGAAGGCCAAAACCTGCGGCGTTCACCTCGTCTATTGTGTCTGCCAGACTGGTAAATCGGCGCATCGCCAAAACTGGCCCAAATGTCTCATCCTGCATCAGTTTCGTGGACGGATCGACATCGCGCATCACTACAGGATCAAAATGCGTATGTTCGCGCAACCCACCGGTCAAAAGCGTCGCTCCGGCGGTGATTGCCGCCTGAATGCGACTGTCGATCTCAATTGCTGCCGCGCGATCGATAATCGGCCCCATGACTGTTGCGGGGTCGGCAGGGTCGCCTGTGGTCACTTTGGCCACTTTTTCCAACAATCGCTCGGTAAATTCTGCCTCGACGCTTGAATGCACATAAAGTTTCTTAACTGCCGCACAGCTCTGACCCGCAATTTCGTAACGGTGTCCCACCGCTGTTGCGGCAGCAGCATCCAGATCGCCGTCATGCATCACAAACAGCGGATCATTCCCGCCCAGTTCCATCAATGTCCGGATCAATCCACTGGCGCGTTTCAGCGCAAGACCGGCACCGGGACCACCTGTAAAGCTCAGCAAATCAATCGGGGATTGGGCCAATGCAATGGCAGCATCCGCGCCACCATGTACCATTTGGATCAACCCCTCGGGTGCCCCTGCCTGTTGGCATAGATCAATGAACATCTGCGCTGCCAACGGTGCCTTGGGCGATGGTTTTACCACAATGGCATTGCCCGCTGCAATCGCTGGCCCCAGCTTGTGACACATCAGATTGACCGGATAGTTGAAAGGCGTAATTGCCCCGACAACACCGGTGGGTACATATGTGACCGCCGCCTGGCGATCAACACCGCCCTCGACAATCCCGCAATGGAGAACCTCTCCATCCAGAAACGTCGCCGCATCCCCCGATAGACGCAGGGTGTTCTGGGCGCGGCGCACCTCGCCTCGGGCCTCGGTAATAGTCTTGCCCATCTCGGCGGACAGTATCTGGGCAATCGGCTCTGCCTCGGCATTAAGCAAACTTGCTATTTTATTCAAAAGCGTGCGCCGTTCATGCGGGGTCGAAAAACGAAAATCCGATGCGGCGGCTTGCGCAGAGTTGACCACATTGATGATCTCGCTGGCCGAGGTCTCGGGAACAACACCCACCAACACGTTGTCAAAGGGATTTCGAACCTCGATGTTTTGGGTCTCGGCGTTTTTCATGGTTTTTATTTCCTGTAATTTCATGTCGTGCTCCGGAGCATTGGTTTGTCTTGCCCACCGTTTGAATCGGTAGCGTTTAAGATATCCGCGACCAGAATCGGTCGCACGGGCCAACGTTGACCGCGAATTGTGTTTGAATCTGGGGAGGCCTGAGCAATGGCGGCAACCCAATCGAGACAGAAACGACCCTGACAGGGGCCCATACCAAAACGGCCATTCAACCGGATCGAACGCGCGGTAGGTTGCGCCAATGGGGTCGGACTATCTGTGGCCCTGCGAAGATCCGCCAGAGTGCGGTTTTCACAGCAGCAAATCACCGTATCATCCGCGAGCGATTGAAGTCGCGCCCGCCCCGAATGGGCAAAAATATCTGCCAACAGGCGTTGCGCCCGCCGCTGCCGACTAAGATTTAGAACCGCCACTAGACCCTTGTTTCCAAGTTGTTTCAAAACTTCGTTAGCGGCGCGTTTGCCATCAACCACCGCCGCCACCCGTCCCAGAACCTCGCGACTGTCACCCGCCGAAACAACCGGAACCGACGATACGGCCGCATGGCCATAGTCATTGCACGCAAGCCCGTCATGGAGGCCAAGATGATCCGCCTGAATTTCCTTGATGCCGCCCTTGTTGGCCACACGCAACGATAGCCCGCTGCCGGTGTCTTTTATGGCGACAACATCTGCGCCCGTTATAATGGGCACCCGCGCAATATGCAGGCGGGCCATATAGCCGGCGGCTTCCTTTAGATAAGAAATCGGCAGGCGTAACGATTTGAACGGATGCGAGAATGGCCGTCCCGCCTCGATAATCGCTACGGGCGCATTCCCTGCCCGGGCCAACTGCGCCCCGCACGCATAGAGAAGCGCGCCAGAGCCGGCCAGAACGATACGTCCCTCTGGATACTGTCCTGCGGTTTTCAAATTAATCTGAAGCGCGCCCACCGTTGTCACCGCCGCATGGGTCCATCCCGCGCGTGGTTGCACCAGTTCACGCGCGCCCGTGGCCATGATCACGGCCCTCGGGTGAAACAAAACGCCGTTTTGACCCGAAGATCCCGTTATCAAGGCGTCGCCGGTCTGGTCAAGCCCGACAAAACGGGTGGAACACCGAATTTCAATGGCATTTCCACAAGCCTGAACCGCCTCGATCAATGCGCGCCGCGCCTTGTGCAGTTCGCGCGAGACCTGACCATGATCATTGCGAGGCGTGGCATATACTGCTCCGCCGGGCTTCGCCGCCTGATCAACGACCAGAACCTGCTGCCCCGCCTGCCCTAATGACGCCGCCGCGCTTAATCCGGCAGGGCCGGCGCCGACGATTAGAATGCGATTGTCAATCATGCCCTGCCCTCCCCGATCGGCATAAGGGCAAGACCATCGTGGCAGGGCAGAAGACAGGCCTCGCGCGGCACAGTGCCATCCACCAGAACCAGACATCCCTGACATTGCCCGATTCCGCAAAAAACGGCACCGGTTTGGCCGGTTCTACTCTGTCCGAATACCCGAATATCGGCACGATTCAACGCCTGCGCCACGGTTTCTCCGATCTCAAATGCGACTTGCGTGTCATTCCATTTGATATGGCCGCTCATTGGACCACGGCCTTGTCTTGCTGGAACCGAAACGGTGTAAATACGCCAAAATCTGCGGTGGGCTGAGAGCCGGTCAGTATTTTACTGACTTCGCGCCCAACGATCGCCGACAGGCATATCCCGTCCCCTTCGAACCCCGTCGCGACAATGACATTTTCCGCGTCTGGCATGCTGCCCACTATCGGGAATCCGTCACTGCTCGCCGCCCGCACACCGGCAAACACCCGTATGACGCGGCGATTTGCCAATGCAGGCAGGCACCGAACTCCGCTCGATAGAATATTACGGACGGTCCTGAAATCGGTCTGTGCTTCGGTACCGCCATCCTCGCGACTGCTGCCGATCAAAATCTGGCCGGTGCGCAGGGGATCAATCACAATGGGCGCTTGCAAAAGAGAATGCGAACGCGCGGATTTATCAAGCAAATAGGCCGCAGAGGTAAGCGGGCCGGGAATATCTGCGTCGTGGTAGGCAGTGGCGTGATCGGTTACAATCAACTGCCCCGAACGTGCAATTAACGGCAGGTCCGGAAACAGATTTACCGCCCCCATTCCTGTCGCAATGACCAGTTTGTGCGCAGTCATTTTGCCTTGACTGGTCTCAAGCCAGACCCGATCTCGGCCCGCCTCGAATCTGTCGAGACTGCAGGGCCAGTATGTATCCGCCCGACTTTCTGTCAAAAACGCCTGCACCGCTTCATAACCAAGCATATGCCCTTCGCCGGCAAGTTCGACCACACGGCTTACAGCTTGACCCATTCCAGCAACGGATGCCTCGGTCGCAGGCCCGTCGCTCTTGATCACAACGGGCAATTGCGGATCGGACAGCATGGCCGCAAGCCGATCCAATGCGCCATTCTCCTGTGCACCAGACGCAAAAACAAACGAGGGCCTCGTGTGAAACACCTCTTCAAGAACGCCACCGGCGCGCGCCAGAGATTTACAATACATAAGAGATTCGCCCGCCAACCGCGCCATGGCTCCCGGCTTTTTTGATGCTACCGACACGGCCCCGTCAGAAGCACCAGACGCTGCAGCCGCAGGGCCGGATGCGTCAATGACCGCAACCTTCAGCCCCTGTTGTATGGCATGCCACGCAATCGAGGCACCGGTAATTCCTGCACCTGCAATTATCACATCATATTCGTATTTGTGGACCAAACGGGGTCTCCGCCAAAGAATTCCTGAGCAGATTATTGATTGCGCCTTGGCATTTCGATGCAAAATGACATCGCGTAATTACAAATGAAGTTGAAGGATGACCGCCACGAACCCCGTTAAGACACTAACGTACAAACAATTTTGTATTAATACTCCCCTATCTTGTATTGCTTTGTCGATGGTGAGGCGGTGATCTGACACATGACGCCGCGTTAAGGGGTGTCTTGAAATCCGTCACACGGTCCGATCAACGGTCGGACACCGCAATTGGGAGACCACCATGAAAATCACAACATTGATTAAAGGAGTCTTGGCAGCCGCCTTGACGACCCTCACGTTCACGGCAGCGCAGGCACAGCAAAGCAAAGTCGACGAAATCCGCGAACGCGGTGTGCTGCGCATGGCCGGCATCCTAAGCGAAGACCCCTATTTCGCGAAAGATCCGCGCACGGGTGAATGGCGTGGCTTTGCTGTCGCCATGGCGCGCGATATTGCCGAAACTATGGGTGTTGAACTTGAAGTCGTAGAGAGCAGCTGGGGCAATTCGATCCTCGACGTCCAATCGGGCAAAGTGGACATCGCTCTGGCTCTTACCGCCCTGCCAAAACGCGCACTTGCCATCCACTTTTCAGCACCGACATATTACAACAGCTTTGTAATTGTTTCCCCTAACGATGCACTGGCCGGCAAAAGCTGGGCAGAATTGAATGATCCAGCCTATACCATCGCGGTTGATCTTGGGTCGGCGCAAGACAACATCACCCGCCAATACCTGCCGGATGCTAATGTACTGCGTTTCAAAACCCGCGACGAAGCGATTGTCGCTGTTGCAACTGGCAAGGCCGACGGCCTTATCAATTCGGTTTTGAACGGCGTGGTGATGACAAAACGCAACGCGGCATTAGGAACCGTCTATGTTCCGACGCCAACATTGTCGTCACCCTCGGTAATTGGTCTGAACTATGCAACCGACGACACATGGAAGCAGTTCATTTCCGGCTGGGCCGACTATAACCGTCGTGTCGGCAACAACCAGACATGGATCGTTGACAGTCTGGAACCATTTGGCGTGACCCTCGAAGACCTCCCTGAAGGTTTTGATATCGGCGGCTAACCCCGACTTTCGAAACCTCTCTTGCGGCCTGCCCCGTGGTAGGCCGCACTTTTCATACAACAGAGCCAATAAAAAATGGCCTATGTTTCAACGGGTGAGAAAATGTACCACTGGGATTTCTATACTGTTGCACAGTCCTTTGACCTTTTCCTTTTGGGCTTGTGGACGACCTTCCTCTATACGGTTGGCTCGATCTCGATCGGCATTGTATTTGGCCTGCTCGCGGCCTTTGCGCGGTTGTCGAACTGGATGGCCCTGCGCATCTTAGCGCGTACCTACCAAGAGGTATTTCGCTGCACGCCTCTTCTGGTGCAAATCATGTGGGCCTATTATGCCTTGCCCCTGATACTTGGCATTGCCATTCCCAATTATATTGCTGGTCTGATGATGCTTTCGCTCTATGTAGGCTCGTTCTATGGCGAAATTTTCCGTGGTGGCATCAACGCCATCGACAAGGGTCAACGCGAGGCGGCCCTGGCGGTAGGCATGTCCGGCCCGCAGGCAATGCGCCATATCATCATGCCACAGGCGGTCAAGAAAATGCTGCCCGCTTTCATCAACCAATCGGTCATTCAGGTGAAAAACACTTCGTTGCTTTATGCCATCTCGATCGCCGAACTGACCTATATGACCTACGTGGTGAACGGCGAAACCTACCGTCCAATGGAGGCCTATACCGTTGCAGCAATTATGTATTTTGCCCTGTTGTTCCCGCTGACACAGTTTGCCGATTATTTCGAACGCCGTATGCGGCGCAGTGACTGAGCCCAATGCGATTGATGAGGATAAAAAGATGACAGATACACAAGACCATATTATTTCGGTTCGCGGCCTCACCAAAAGCTTTGGAGCCCTGCAAGTTCTCAAAGGCATTGATCTGGACCTGCCTGCTGGTGAGGTGCTTGCCATTATCGGCCCCTCGGGATCGGGAAAATCCACCCTGATCCGTTGCCTTAACATGATGGAGATCCTGACCACGGGCAGCTTCAGTTTTCGCGGCTCGCCTGTTTCGACCGACTTTCGCGACAAAAAGGGGCATATTGGTGCGGGCACTCTGCGCGGCAAGGTCGGCATGTGCTTTCAACATTTCAACCTGTTCCCGCATTTGACCGTCATCGACAATGTCACTAAAGGGCCGATGATTGTCCTGAAGGAAGACAAGGCAACCGCTGAAAACCACGCTCGTGAATTATTGGAAAAGGTTGGGCTATTGGACAAATGCGACTCCTTCCCAAGTCAACTTTCTGGGGGACAAAAACAACGGGTTGCTATTGCCCGTGCCTTGGCCATGCGTCCCGACGTCATGCTTTTTGACGAGGTAACAAGCGCCCTTGATCCGGAGCTGGTCGGCGAGGTTCTCGAGGTGGTTCGTGAATTGGCTGAGGCGGGTATGACGATGGTGCTTGTCACCCATGAAATGGCTTTTGCCGCCCAAGTTGCCGACAGGGTAATATTCATCGATCAAGGTGTGATTGCTGAAGAAGGCCCGCCGGAACAGGTCATGGTTAACCCCAAATCAGACAGGCTGAAATCCTTTCTCACGCGGTTCAACGGCTAGTGTCACAATAGGGATAAATTAGTATGGTTCTTGATGATGCTGGCGAAAATCCTAAAAAGATCGTCGTTGTCGGCGGAGGCCGAACCGGCGAAGCCATTCTTGATCTGCTGACCAAAGACACCCGATTCGATCCCTATGTTTTGGAAACCGACTATGACCGCCTACGTTTTTTGCGTGATCTGGGATACGTGGGCGAACAGATAAGCGGCACAGAAACTCTTGAACTCAAATCGGTCCTCAAAGACGCAACGGCGGTAATTTGCGCGGCACCCCCTTCTGTTTCGCCCCGCGTCGCCAGTGCTGCAAAAGAGGCGGGATGCCACTATATTGACTTGTGCGAAGACGCCGCCGCCGTGGAAAAGGTCGTGGCACTGGCCGCAGATAGTGATCTCTATTTCGTTCCGGGCTGCGGGTTGGCACCGGGGCTTGTTTCTACGCTGACCGACCAGATGGTACGCGCGGCCACTCGGCAAGCAGAAATCACTGCATATGTCGGGGTGTTGCCCGCGACCAAAACCAACCGTCTTGGATTTGGCGATCTTTGGAACATTGATGGGTTAATGGCCGAATACACCAACCCGTGCAGAGCATTGGTGGCTGGCGAAATCGTAGCCGAACCAGCCTTGGAGCAGCTTGAGGAACTAACGATCGCAGGCACCGAATACGAGGCTTTTTCCACATCCGGCGGCCTCGACGATCTGGTCCAACACTATCGCGGCGCAGTACAAGCGTTGAGCTTCAAAACAATCCGCTACCCCGGTCATCTCGATTATATCCGCTTCCTTCTCGACGATCTCAAACTCTCTGACCGTCTTTATTTACTGCGAAATCTGCTTTTGAATGGCCTGACGAAGGGCGAAGAAGACAAGGTCGTGATACGCATCAGGGATCGGAACAAAGAAAACTCGCGGGAACTGAACCTTATTTTCAGGGCGAAACCGCTCTCTGACGGGCGCTATCGCTCTGCTGTTGCAAATGTGTCGGCCCATCACGTTTGCGCGGTGTTGGATATTTTGGTGAGTGGGCTTGCTCCTCATGGTGGTGTGCTGCATCATTCCGACCTGACCCTAGAGACTTTGAACCAGAGTCGGTATTCAGAACTCTTTTCGTCATCAGAGTAGTATCCCGAGGGAAAAATGGCATATGGCCAATGAGCAAGACAAAAATTCCAAACCAAAGATCGATATTTCGCTCTTACAGACCTTTCATCTGGTTGCCAAAGCCGGTTCATTTTCTGCGGCGGCGCGTGAGTTGAACATTTCATATCAAACTGCCTCCAATCATGTTCGCCGACTTGAGCAAATGTATGGCACACAGCTTGTCGAAGCCGAAAAAGGCTCGCGAAAAACCGAACTCACGGCGCCGGGCAAGGCGCTTCATGCTTCTCTCGGGAATGAGCTTGAAACCATTCTGGCGCGAATTTCTATCCTTTTGCGGGACGTGCATTCGGTGCTTCGCCTCGGCGTTCCACAGGCGTTATTTCATCATTTTTTACCTCGCATTATCGCCGATTTCCGGGTCAAACACCCAGACGCCGAATTGACGTTCTTCGAGCGCGATACAGTACTTGAAACAATGATGCTCAACGGTGAGCTGGATGCCTGCGTCAGCGAGAGATACTTCGGCGAGCCCGGTATTTCTCAGGTTTTGATGGGGGAATACCGCCTCGCTCTGGTTTATCCTTCAAGTTGGCCGCCCATAGACGAAAGTCCCGAGGGGCTCCGCATCTTGCGCGACAAACCCTATGTCACCTATGAACCCGGCCAAACGATCCGTGCCCGCGCGCATGATTTTCTAACACTGAAATTCAACGAACTGCCCAAGATCAAAATCACCGCGTCGGGCTGTACCAGTGTCATGGCTCTGGTCAATGCGGGAATTGGTTATGCCGTGGTTCCGGAATGGATTGCCGATGAAAGTAACCCAATGTCGCGGAAAATCATTATCGACGACCTGCAAAAGGTAAAAGTCTATTTTGGATGCTCCGCATTTCTTGAACAGGATAAGTTCATTTCCGATTTTCGTGAAACCTGTCGGGAAGAAATGATTAAGGCGTTTTGCGTTTAGGGCCTATTGAATTTTGATCTGTAATTGATCTGCTTACAACACCATCATAAAACGCCTTAGTCGTCCAAGATCTAGCGATCAGGCAAAGACGGGCAATTGGCGGGTGCCCGTCCGAATATGAAATTCGGTTCTGACGGGATGGGCGACAGTGGAGTGCCGCTAACGTGGTATACTAGGGTTGTTTCATCATTATCAGAACTATACTAAATCGTGACAAGCCCAGTGGCTGCAAAATGAAAGCTTTTGCCTGACCTCACGATAGAATTTTTCTGACACACCCCCAAACTTCTCATCTTGAATATTCTTCCACCACCTCATAGGCGGCAAGGATATTTTCGATCAGCGTGTCCGCCTGAATCCGATGCGCCGGACTAAAAAAATATCCGCCGCCTTTGCCAAGAACCTCTATCGTGCGACGGGTGGCTAATTTCACCTCGTCAACGGATCCAAACGGCATAAGTTTTTGAGTGTCCAGTCCTCCGTGAAACACAAGATCGCTCCCAATTGGTGGGATCACCTCACGGAAATCGATACTCTAATGGCGCAATAGCCCCTCATAAACAACGTTGAACCGCTTTTGAAAAGAGTTACACACTGCATCATCAGCCCTAAAATTAACCGGCATCCGATCTGGCACTTCATGCGCCACAGATGATCTCGGCACCCACGAAGAAGCCCGTCTTTCCGAAGGTTATATTGACGGAACCACTGTAGAATGCCCGCCCCATCAGGGGGTTTTCTGTTTGAAAACCGGCAAAGCACTGCAAGCGCCCGCTGAACGAGACGTGGCGACGATTCCGGTGAAAGTCGAAGGCGGAAAAATATTGGTGCACGTTTAGCCTAATATTAGGCCGCCGCGATTCACTGGAGTGCCATTCGCTTTCGATCCGTTGGAATGCAGGAAGCGGCGACATCTCCCGGCTACGGGTGGCGCATTAGTGCTCCAATTTTGGTTTTTTACGTTTGCAGGATCGCATTGCCAACTTGTTTATAGCGGGTTGGGTGGTTTAGCGCCAAGGGGTTTCAAACGTTCGTTCGACAGTGTATTTAGTCCTGAGTTGAACAACGAAGGATCCGGCCTTGCGGTAAGATGTGGACCTGTCGCGCTTTTGTGCCGCTCCTAGTGCTCGTTCAAGCCACCTTTCGTTCGAAAGCGACAGGGCTTTTCCAGCCCAATGCTGAATGTCGGCGGCGCGGGTTATAAAACCCGTTGATGTATTC
>Ga0209345_10000223_pt1 | contig 78615 bp, 79 predicted proteins | sample Cruoilmetagenom7_FD_187294 | JGI IMG/M metagenome (GOLD analysis project Ga0209345, IMG submission 187294) | Oil polluted marine microbial communities from Coal Oil Point, Santa Barbara, California, USA - Sample 7 (SPAdes) (version 2) | ecosystem: Environmental > Aquatic > Marine > Oil seeps ... | reverse complement strand
AGGGGATCTGGCAGAATGGTTGCACGACAAAGGCATGAAGCACTCTCGCGGTGCGCCATATCACCCACAAACCCAAGGCAAGATCGAACGATGGCATCAGACCTTGAAGAACCGCATCCTGCTGGAACATTACTTCTTGCCCGGTGATCTCGAAGCGCAGATTGAAGCCTTCGTCGATCACTACAATCACCAGCGCTACCACGAGAGCTTGAACAACGTCACGCCGTCGGACGTCTACTTCGGCCGCGACAAAGCCATTCTACAACAACGAGAAAGGATCAAACGAAAGACACTCGAAGCGCGACGCTTGCATCACAGACAGCACGCCGCATAATGAATCCAATCAGATGAGCCAAACTCTCTCTTAGTTTAGGCAGCCATTGGTCCCAAAAACCCTGACGACAGACAGAGGTATTAAGGTCTGCTACGCGGACAAAGCGAGTTTTCGCTGCGGCTGCAACGGCTAATACCTTGCACGCGCAGGATTCGGTAGGGGGCGGAGCTCGGCTATTCGCGGCGCTTACACGATAGTTTTAGCATGCTAGGGAAGCAGACGTTTTAAATACAGATTATGGACCGTCTAGTATCCTAGATTGTTACATCGCAACGGCACCGGAAAGCCGCGTTCGTAAAGAACAATCACATCTATCGGCGGGGCATTTACCAGTCCTTATGGGTGCGCTATCTGGGCGGGGCGGATAAAGTTCAGCGAACAGTAGTGACGGCTTGGAAACAATGGCACTATATGTGCTTATTCTAATGCTATTGCTGCAACAAACGAATTTTTTGAGGCATTTATATAAGTCATTTTAATGAATGGGTTAACAATAAGATCGCTCAAGTTATTGATTGTTCCCCTAGCTCTGAGTGGAAAATAGGGTCACTAGGCTAGTAATATCTCTCTCGGAGGTCTGCCATGCCCACTATCAATCTGCCAGATGCGCTCGTTTACTCTTTGAGCGGTGAAGATGCGGCGATATTCCAGATAAACGCGGCGACAGGCGAAGTCAGCTATCAGGACTGGTTCACGCCATCTTATGCTGACGTTTGGGACATGGACCGGGACCACATCTATGAGATTTCGGTAATCGGCTCCAATGGCGCTGGTGTTGAAGTCGGTCGGGTGGAACTTGAGCTGGTGGTGTCGGAAACCGATGCTGTCTGGCAAGAGGTCGACGGAGGCAGTGCTGTAGCGCCTGTCGATCCAAGCGATGTAAGCGTGTACACGCTGAGTGGTGAAGACGCGGCGGTTTTTCAGATCAATGCGGCCACAGGTAAGGTCAGCTACCAGAGTTGGTTCACGCCGTCTTATGCGGAAGTCTGGGACGCGGACCGTGACCACATCTATGAAGTCACGGTGATTGAATCGGATGGTTCAGGAGCCGAGCTAAGCCGTGCAGGTCTTGAGCTTGTGGTTTCTGAGACCGATGCCGTTTGGCGCGACGCAGAAGCGGAGCAAGCAGCTCCTGGTGGTCCGGTAGATCCAGTCGATGCCGTTGATCCTACCGCCCCAAGTGACGCGGTAAGCTATGTTTTAGCGGGCGAAGACGCATCGGTCTTCCTAGTCAACGCGGCGACCGGAGAGGTGAGTTATCAAAACTGGTTTACGCCCTCCTACGCGGAAATCTGGGACCTAGACCGCGACCATATTTACGAAGTTATCGTCATCGGCTCTGACAGCGCGGGGCTTGAAGTCAGCCGCACGGGCCTAGAGCTTGTTGTATCGGAAACAGACGCCGTCTGGCGGACAGTTGACGGCACTGTCCCTATTGATCCGGTAGACCCCGTTGATCCAATCGATCCCGTTGAGCCGAGCAATGGCGTCACCTACACGCTGGACGGCGAAGACGCTTCGATATTTCAGGTAAACAGCCTGACAGGCGACGTCAGCTATCAATCGTGGTTCACACCTTCTTATTCAGAGGTCTGGGACCTAGATCGAGACCATATCTACGAGATCACAGTCACAGGTACTGACGCAGAAGGTGTGGAGATCAGCCAAACAGGCCTCGAACTTGTTGTCTCCGAAACGGATGCCGTCTGGCGGACGGCGGACGGCAGCGGCCCGGTTGATCCTGTAGACCCTGTTGATCCCACCGTTCCCGTTGATCCATCTGATCCAGTAGCGCCAGTTGTCGATATAGTAAGACTTGATACCAATCCAAAAGAAACGATTTACGGCATCCGCGATGATACATCTTCACGTGGCGTCGACCTGGCTGGCACGGTGATCGTTGCAGCCTACGCTGACGGCACCTTCGAGACACTAACTTGGGAAGCCTACGATACCTACACGCTTGGAGGGGCTGAGGGGACTGATATCACGATGGCATACGGATGGAGCGAGCATGAGCTGACGGTGACCAAAGAATTGGCCTCCCTCAAAATCGACCTGGCACCTGCCAGCTCGGTATTCGATACGACTGTCACACTTGATGATGACCCTCTCGGAGGATCAACGATAGGGTCAAGCTTCGGGTATGAATTCAAGTTATTGGGCGAGTATGACGATTTGGGCGGGACCGTCACGGTTACCTATTCCAGCATCGTCAATATGGTTGGCAGCCCTGCTCAGGGCGATCTCTATACGACTATGTTTGTTGATTTCTCTGACCTCCCAGACGGTGGCATCCTTGGCGATGTCACTTGGAACAGCGATATTGACACCCTAAAGTACCTTGGCGATTTGGCTCCTGCGGGCACATCGGACGCATACGCTGCTGATGACATCGTCATGGGCACCGCCGCTGATGAATTTCTGAATGGAGCGGGTGGTGAGGATGTTCTTACCGGATTGGCTGGCAATGATATTCTGACTGGAGGAGCTGGCGCTGACGAGTTCATATTTTCGAACGGGTCGGGTGAAGATGTAATTGTAGATTTCGATATCTTGGGCGGCGACATCCTGAACATTCGGGCATTTGGCTTCGCTGATCCTGATGCTGTGCTGACAGTATCCACGGATGTAGGGTCCGATGTCCTTATCCAGCTAGATGCAAATGACAGTGTGTTGTTAACTGACGTAACGACAGCCGAGCTTTCTGCGACCGACCATTGGTTGCTCTCGCTTTGACGCGCGTGTCTGCTGCGTGAAAGGGCAATGTGTAGAGCTACAGTGGCGGTATGGGCTCTTTACCGACCTTCGCCGCGGTTGCACATCGAAAGTACTGGGTCGCAGCCCTGAGCGTCCGCTTTCTTCAAATTGCCCAATTTAACTTGCGGACGCAGCGAAAGTCCGCGATCCGCACGATGTGCCGAAAGTCCATGGCCGCTTTGGGCTGGGAGCTCCCGTTAGACACCATTTGCATCAACGGCAGCTATGCGCAGAAAGCGTACTTTGCAAAGTCTCGCGAACGGCCCAAAATTACCGCTCGAGTTGACCCCGCAGGCTGCGACGTAGCTTCCCCGAAGCAGACGTTGATACGTTGCTGCAGCATTATTGAGGTATTAAGGTCTGCTACGCGGACGAAGCGGACTCGTGCAGGCACCGCCACTACTGACGCAGCATTCATTCGCTCTTGCGGCACGACCGTTGCTACTGTGCAGCCAAAGTCGTGAGAGCGGTCATTGAAGACTGGCCGAAACAGCCAGGTTAACAGCATCAAGTGGTCCCAGAACCTGAGACAGGCATGTTGGTCGGTTCAAGCAGATTTTCAATCTGACTTTGAAAGGCGTTCGGCCAGAAAGAGGTTGAGAGTAATGGCGAGCGATACTGACATACCTTCGCTTGTGGGCGTTTCGTAACCAAAAACAGGAACAAGTATCAGATCAAAGAGAATCCGGCTTGCGCCAAGAAGGCCGAATGCAATGGCCCGTCGCATCCATTGCCGGTGAGAGTTTACGTCACCGCGCCGAATAGCCAACAAGGATAAACATAGTGAAAGGCCGACACCAAAGCCGCCAACATTCATCGCTGTATAGTGTAGCCACAGTTCTGGTGCCGCGGGCGGCCGCCCCGTCAGTACAATAGCCGTGAGGGCAAAGAGAAGCCCGGCGACTATGGCGACCCGACCTCCCGCCCGATGCAGCTTGCGGTAACGCATCCGCAGGCGCGTCGAGAATTGGAACGGCGCCAGAACACAAAACAAGATGCCAGAAGCAATGTGCAGGGTGATTGGTACAGGCGAAACAAAGTAGTGCGGCTGAACCAAATCATGAAACATGCCTTTAGCGACTGCGCCTTGAAGAATGCCAGCCAGAACAAACGCCCCAGGTAAGGCGGGCACCGCACCCAGGAGTGCGATTCCCAAGGGGCCTCGAAGTGTTAATCTCGAAGACGTTGACATGTGCCCGCTCCTTCGCGTCCGATGATCTTACATGGCTTTCAGCGTGCTGATCGGTTCTTTAACTCTGCACGGGTTCTGACAAGTCTACATCCCGCTTGAACAAGAGCGCCAAACCGACAGCGATGAACCATGCAATTGCTCCAAGTCCAAACACAGCACCTGCGATTTCACCCAAGGGCGGAAAGACGGTCAGCAATCCACCAATACCTGTAAGGAGTCCCAGACCAATGACGATCTCGCCAAAGGCGCGATGCATTATGCCAGCAAGACTGACGCACAAGATCCAGACCCCGCCTGCAATTTCGTTTCCGCCACCAAGACCGAGTTCAACAGCGTGCAGTGCTTCCCACGTCTGAACGGCACTATCAAAATCGTTCGGAGCCATCGCAGCCATCGTTTCAGTTGTGACATTGCCGATCATGCCTGCACCCAAGACGAGCGTCGTCCAGATCAAACCAAAAGCCAGTGTCATCGTTGCCCAATCTGCCGACTTGGCCCGCAAGCGGCTTGCCAATGCAACAACCAGCACAGCAAGCGCCAGCGCGTTGAGCACGTAGATCACACTGAACCATGTAATCATGAGTGCTTGATTATCGACAGTAAAACGCACCACGCCGGCGGCGTCGATGTCGTTTGTGCCAAAGCCGGACACTGCGAATACAGTCACAAGCAGCGTGAAACCAAAGATGTAGGTGGCGGCACAGATCAGGGCGGCAAGGCCCCCAATACGTTGCATCGTCATGATTTATTTCTTTCGAGTTTAAATTTGTGAATCCGCGCCGTTGGCATTATGGCGCGCGTGTTTTCGAATTGGTCTTGCTGTTTCTGCGGCTCTTCAACTGCGTCTAGGCCGAGGGCATACATGACCTGCAATTTACTAAGACCATGCAATTGGTCGACGCATATAAACTGTTCGACAGCTGCTCGCTTTGCCTCCTTCAGGAGGTTGAGGTTCGTTGTATAGTCGATGTGCCATCCATCTACGGCATCGGCTTCACGCTTTATGCCAAGGCAGGAGACGACCAGTGTCACACCGGTCATGACCCCACTTAGGGCATCCTGTTCGGCAAAACGCGCCTCAACAAGTTGGTCAGCCGCGAGCAACTTGGCACGGGAGATTTTGCGAACGAGGGCGATGACGTACCACCCCTGTCGTTGGAACTCCGCACATAAGGAACGTCCGAGGGGACTGCTGGCTCCGATGATGAGGACGCGTTTCACGATGAACCTCCTGCGCCGGCCTTACCCAACAACCCGATGGCCACGGCCACGCAGGCATTCAATGACGATGCTCTCGCGCTTTTCACTCGCGTCAACGGCACCCGAAACGCCACCCGCAAGCGCACCTGCAATTGCGCCCTCCAATGGGTCGCCACTGTCAACTTCACCGAGAACAGCACCCACACCAGCGCCCAGAACAGATGCAGCAATCGTGTCTTCATCGAATTGGGTCTGATTGCGGGCCAATGCCTGACAGGCATCCAAGTCTGCCTGATAAGCTGGTGTCGGTGCGCCATCGAGAATTGGTTGGTAGTTCGCGCCGCTGTCTGCGCACGCCGCCACCAAGGCTAGCATGGCAGTGGAAATGGTTATTTTCGTTCTCATTGTCTGATCTTTCTCGTTGAAATGTCGAGAGATCAGATAACGAACCTATAGGAGTCGCGGCATGACCGCAGGCATCAACGAATTGACACTTGGTAACAGAGTGCTGTCAGGCCGCCTGATTGATGTAGGCGGTTGGGCTCAGGCCGGTCCATCGTTTGAAAGCACGAACAAACGAAGATGCTTCAGAGAATCCCAAAAGATAGGCTGTTTCGTTTACTGTCACCTTCTGGCCTTCCAAATACTCCATCGCCATCCGCTGGCGAAGGTCGTCGTGGACTTCGGCGAAGGTGACACCTTCGTCCTTTAAGCGACGGTACAATGTCTGGCGGCTCATCGCGATGTCACTGGCCACCCTGTCCATCGAAATCGCCCCTTCATGCATCTTGGGCAGGATCTGGGCCTCGATCTGCGCGCGGATCGACGTATCGGCCTGCAGCTTTTTCAACAAAGCGTCTGCGTGTTGCGTGAAAATGCCGAAGGCATAGGTGTTTCCTGGATCGAACTGGGTCGCGGGGCTGTCCCAAACTGGATCAATCTGAAGTGCATTGCGGGGCGCATTGAACTGCACGGGGATACGGAACAATTCTGGATACTGGCCCACGTGAGGCGGCGACGGATAAGTAACCTCCAACCCGATCTCGAATATTGCATCCGGAAATGACCGGCGAAACTCGCTGATGAAGCGGGCAAATGATGCTTCGGTCGCCAGATATGCTTCAGGTGAAACTTCCAGATGATCGACGATCCAAAGGCTGCCGCCCTCATGCAGAACTTCAAATCGGTCGGTTCCGGATGTCAGCTTCCCGCTGGCCATTAGGTGCAGATAGCGATTGAGCTGCTCAATCGAATGCCGAAACGATGAAGAAGTGTGCACGATCTGCCCAACGACAGAGATGGTTTCGAGGCGCGATTCAAAGGTGTGGCGCAATAAGAGCGACGTATCACCAGTCTGCTTCATTGCTGCAGCAATCATCGCCCTATACGCGGCCTCGGGTATGCGGCTGTCCTGATCTGATAGATCATCCTTGGTCAGGCCACTGGCGGCGAGCAAGATGGCGCGTTTTGCGCCCTTCTCGCAAGCGTAGTCCAAAAAGCTACGCGCAAATCCCGCCGCCATTGTTTGTTCTGTCATCGCTTGGACTCCTATCAAGAGGCCGTCTAACACTAGGCCCTTGAACCGGCCTTAATCAAGAAGGCCGGTCAAGTCTGCGCCTACCTGCATCATTGACCTGCAAGCCAGTCCAAAATCGCCTTTGTTGTCTCTTCCGGCAATTCCTGCTGGATCCAATGCCCGCAATTGAGGCTAACGACGTCGACACCCGGTACGACCTCCGCAAGGGTCTCAGACTTTGGGATCATATCCTGTTCGCCGTAAACCATTAGTGCGGGCTTGCGGATGATCGGCTGGACATCTGCAAGGATGTGCCAGTTGCGATCCATATTTCGGTACCAGTTGATACTGCCTGTAAATCCATTCTGTTCGAAAGCCGCGACAAAGACCGCGCGGTCCACATCGCTCATCACGGGCTCGCCAGCCGCGTCTGCGGTCTGAGCAAGATTGATCATCATCATGCCCGGTTCTGGCGGGGCTAGTGGAACATTCTTTCGAAACAGATTGCGGAGGAACCGATCAGCGTTTGCGTCCAAAATGGCATCCGCGACGCCAGGCTGCCGATTAAAGTGAACGAAGTAGTTATCAGGACCAAGGAATGCCTCCATTATTTCAATCCACGGCGTCTCGCCGCGCGTCTGATAGGGCAGTGCGAGATTGATGATCTTCTTGACCCGTGCTGGGTGCAGAAGCGCCATGCTCCAGACGACATTTGCGCCCCAGTCATGGCCGACAAAGATCGCGTCGTCGTAGCCGAAGTGATCAAGAAGAGCGGCAAGATCTCCGGTCAAATGCGAGATGTCGTAGTCCGTTACCTCCGAAGGGCACGAAGAATTGCCGTAGCCGCGCTGGTTGGGCACGATGACGTGATAGCCAGCCGCCGCCAAGGCCGGCATCTGATGACGCCAGGAAAAGGCGTGCTCTGGCCAGCCGTGGCACAGGACAATCGGATTGTCTTTATTTTCCTGACCGGCTTCGAAAACCTCGAGGGTCACACCGTTGACGTCCACGAATGTGGGCGCAGGGAACTTGGTGGTGTCTAACATTGCTTTGTCTCCGTTAATTTGGGTCAAGCAACATCGTAGATTATAAAGGTATCATAAACTGACACCTTTTATGCTATGGTCGTCCTCATGAATGGCAGAGCACGACAGGACGCGATTGTACGCTCCCTGCGACGCTCGGGGTCGGCGACGATCAAGGGTCTGGCCGAAGAGGTTGGGGCATCGCGCAGCACTATCCTGCGCGATATCGCAGCGCTGCGGGATGAAGGGTTCGTTATTGATACCGAACAAGGCCGGGGCGGTGGGGTATCGATGGATACACGCTCCGTGCAAACCGCCGCGCGTCTGACCGTGACCGAAGTGTTCGCATTGGTGATCAGCGTGGCAAGTATGCAGGCGGCAGGGCAGCTTCCGTTTTCGCGGCTGGCCGATGCGGGACTGGCCAAGATCGAGAAAACGCTGCCGCCTGATGAGCTGCGCGATTTGCGGCGTCTGCTAGAGTGTCTCTATGTTGGTCCGTTGGCCCCAGAGGTTGATGTTTCTGATATTACAGTGTCCGATCCTGCGTTGCTTTCGGCATTCGAGGACGCGTTTCTGAACAGAAATTACTTACGCTTTCATTATTCTGATGCTCGTGGGGTCCGCTCGGAACGCGAGGTTGAGCCGCAGGCAATGCTCGTTCTTCCACCACTTTGGTACCTTGTTGCTTGGGACCCAGAGCGACAAGATTTTCGCCATTTCAGAATGGATCGGATCACGACGCCGAAAGCGGTCGCAGGGTCAACGTTTCGTAAGCGACACGTCATGTTCGGTGATGGTGTTCACCGGGTGCGCTATGCATAGCCTTGGCTGCAACCCACATCAGAAGCACGCGTGTTGCAGCACGGTTGATGTCTCCAGACCGGTCAATCGCAGGTATCCGATTTGTCCGTATTTAGACCGTATTTTCGCTGCAAACTGATCAGACTAGAGAGACGGGACGAAACAGACCTTCATCTGGATCGCCCGCCTCTGCTCACCTAAAATTGGAACAGCCCCAAGGCACTCACCACATCGCGCTTTGTCGCCTCGGTGCGCTCTCGCGCCCGTTCCGTGCCTTCTTTGATCACGTCAATTATGTATCCGCGGTCCGCGGAGAATTGTGCCCTACGCTCGCGAATTGGGGCGAAGAGCTCCTGAAGGATGGCTTCCAGACGCGCCTTGATCTTGCCATCGCCAATCCCGCCTCTTTGATACTGTGCCTTGAGCTTGGCAAGCCCGTCCTGGTCCTGATCGAAGGCGTCGAGATAGGTGAAGACGACATTGCCCTCGATGCAGCCCGGGTCTTCGACGCGCAGGTGGTTCGGATCGGTGTACATCGCTCTGACAGCACGTCTGATCTCTTCAGACGACGAAGACAGCGCGATGGCGTTACCACCGGATTTCGACATCTTGGCCTTTCCGTCGATTCCGGGCAACCGGCCCGCCTTGGGGATGATCGCCCGAGCCTCAGGCAACACGGCGCAGCCTGCGGTTGCATTGATGCGCCGCACGATCTCGTTTGTCTGCTCAATCAGCGGAGCTTGATCCTCGCCAACAGGCACGACGGTCGCTTTGAAGGCTGTGATGTCCGCCGCCTGTGCCGCCGGATAGCACAGAAACCCGGCGGGAATATCGCGCCCGAACCCGCGCGCACGGATTTCGTCCTTGATCGTCGGGTTCCGTTCCAGCCGAGCGACCGTGACATAATTAAGGTAGAGCTGCGACAACTCTGCTAGCGCCGGAAGATGCGATTGCAGACAGATGGTCGTGCGACCGGGATCAATGCCCACGGCCAGATAATCCAGCGCGACCTCGATCACACTGCGCCGCACTTTCTCCAGATCATGGGCGTTATCGGTTAAAGCCTGTGTATCCGCCAGCAACAGAAATTGTTCGTGGCTGTCCTGATAGCGCAGGCGGTTTGCAAGCGAGCCTGCATAGTGCCCGATGTGAAGCGGCCCCGTGGTGCGGTCACCTGTCAGAATAGTTGGTCTGTTCATTTGCATCTTCCCAAGAAACAAGAGGCGGCGCATCGGGAAGCTCGGAAAACAAAAGGCCGCCCATGCGGCGGCCTCGGAATACGTTTGGTCATCCAGCCACCCTGTCAGGAGGCCAGCCACCAAGTCATTGCGATGATCGAAGAGTTTTCCATAGAATACCGCCTATCCTCGGCGAGATCCCTTGTCAATCAAATGGTAGAAAGGGCTCGAAGTGGGCATGCGGCAGCGCGGTGAGGACACTTCGGTTCGGGCCCGCCCACCTTCGTTCAAGGCACGGAGCAGGCCTTAACCACACATGCCTGGTTGACCTGCGAAGTCACGGGCCAATAGACGCTACACAGCCGCGGGCTGCTGACCGCGACCTTTTTCGCGCTCAGTCCACCTTGGGTGCTGCGGCCGAGCCGGCCAGTAACCCGCCGTCGACAGTCAGCTCCGTTCCGGTCATGTAAGCAGCCTCGTCCGAAGCGAGCAGAAGTGCGATGGAGGCGACCTCTTCGACCGTGCCAAAGCGGCGCATCGGCGTGTCGGCCACAAAAGCTGCCATGCGCGCCTCCCGGTCTGGCCCATCGCCCAGCATGGGCTCCCACATCGGAGTGAGGATTGCCGCCGGGTGGATCGAATTGCAGCGGATGTTCAGCCCCTGTTCGGCGCAGTAGAGCGCGACCGACTTGGTGTGGTTGCGCACGGCAGCCTTGGACGACGCGTAGGCCGCCGCCGCCGGAATGCCTACGAAGCCTGAACGCGACGAAATATTGATGATCGATCCCGTGGCCTTGGCGCGCATCGCGCCGATCGCGTAGCGGCAGCCGAGGAATGTGCCGTCCAGATTGACCGCATGTACGGCCCGCCAATCCGCCAGCGAGGCGTGCTCGGGGTCGTGCGGGCGCATTGCTTCCTCGAAGCCCGTGATTCCCGCATTGTTCACCACAACGTCGCAGGTGGGCCACGCCTCGGTTAGCGCGGTCCAGTCGGCCTCGGACGCTACCTCAAGGCGCAGGTGATGGCCGCCGATCTCACGGGCCAAATCGGCGGCACTGCCCTCGTCCTTGTCGGTCACGACGACAGTGGCTCCTTCCCGGGCGAAGGCCCGCCCGATCGCGGCGCCGATGCCGCGGCCCGCACCCGTGACGATGCAAATCTTGGTGTTCAGTCGGGACATGGTATTCCTTTCGATGTTGGTTGCGGTCGCTGCGCAGAGCCATCTTCCGTCAGCTGACCCATCCCCGACCGCTAGGACAGGTTTGGCAATGACAGGCGCATTTCATACTGAACGATGAAACGATCAGCCCCAAGCTCCTGTAGGAGAGAACACAGGACACTGTCGGCGGACTCGACATTGACCAATGTCAGTGAGCCGACCGTCGCTGCCGCAGCGAGGAGGTCCGCCAAGGCCGAGGGGTCGCTGGCGGCTATCTGATGCACGAGACCGCCTGCACCGACGATCGCGCCGCCTTTTTCATGCAGGAAGGACGTCAGCGGTGAGCCGGAGATGGTTTCCGTAGCGTTCTGCCAGGTCGGCTTCCAAATCGAATTCGTCTGAATGGCATTGGCAACGGTCCCGAAATCCGACCGTTCGCATGTGGACGGATCGGGAGATGGATGATCAAGCCGATAACAGTCAAGCTTTCTGGTCACCTCAAAACCCAGCTTCCGATAGAGACGCTCAGCGTCTTCGTTTCCCTCGATGACCTCAAGCCAAAAGCTCTCGCTTCCGGCATTCTCCGCCGCACGTATCGCCGCCATGCCCAAACGAGACGCCAATCCCCGGCCTCTGTGGCCAATCCGGGTTCCGCTGCCTATCAGATACCGTTGTTTGTTCCGCGTCGCCACGTTCCAAAACCCGATGACTTCACCATCGTCGACGGCGACGAAGGACGCCGCGGGGTCAAAACCTCTCGAGCTCAGCGCCGCCTTGAACGTGTCTGCATCTGGTTGCAAAGGAACGACATAATCAGAAAACGCGGCAAGCATGGCGCAATGCAGAGCACCCAGATTAAGGCCAGATTCTGAAAAGGAAACAATGCGTGTCATCTTCGTGTTTTCCTAAATCTACGGGTGGGCCTGTCGACAAGTACCGATCCTAGTCAGACAGACAAAGCTTGTTGCCATCAAGGTCCCTCACATAGGCCGAGAATTTCGGCCCACGCTGACCCGGTGCGCCCTCGCAGGTGCCGCCCAATTCTAGGGCCAGGTCGTGCATCCTTTCAACGTCTTCCTTTGCTCCGACCGAAAAGCCAACCATCGTGCCATTCCCGTTGGTCGCCGGCGCCTCATCGAATGGTGTCGCGATTGCGAAGGCAAAACCCTCGCCGAGCCAGTAGGTCATGCGGTCCGACGGCTGCATGGTCTGAAGACCCGCGCCGACAAAAAGTCTGTCGTAGAAGGCCTTCGATGCGCGCATGTCGTTCGTTCCGACGACGAAGTAATTCATTTTCATGTTTGTCTTTCCGATTGAATTGGTGGTTCAGCTGACAGCGTGCCGCGCGTTTACACTACGACGACATTGCCGCGCTTGTGACCCGTCTCCATATGGCGGTGCGCCTCAATCAGGTCGCCCAATGGGTAGACCCGGTCGATGACGGGCTCCAGCTTGCCGTCCTCGACCATCCGGGCGAGAGTGGCGAGCATCGGGCGCAGCACGTCCGGCTTGAGCATGCCGGTCGCCGAGAAGCGCGCCTTGCGCGTGCCCGCAATCGCGGTGTGCAACATCGCGCCCAGCAGACCGAGGTCCAGCAACGGGCAGACGTAGCGGCCGGAGCGGGTTAGGCTGCCCTTGGCCTCGGCGAAGGACGAGACGCCGATCGTGTCGTAGATCACGTCAAACTGCGCAGCCTGTCGGGTGAAATCCTCCCGGGCGTAGTCGATGACCCTGCTGGACCCGAGGGCGGCCACCATTTCGATGTTGCGGGCGCTGCAGGTGCCGGTGACCTCGGCCCCCATCGCCGCGGCGATCTGCACCGCCGCACTGCCAAGGCTGCCCGAGGCCCCGAGGATCAGGACCTTTTGCCCCGCGCGCAGTTCAGCCACCTCGCGCAGGAAGTTCAGCGAGGTCAGCGGCCCATCGCACATCACGGCGGCATCCTCATGCGAAAGTGCCGCAGGCTTTTTCATCAAGACGCCGGATGCGTCGAGGCAGATGTGGCTGGCATTTGCCCCGAACTTCAGGCCCGCCTCACCGAAGACCACGTCGCCCACGGCAAACCGGCTAACATGGTCACCCACGGCGATCACCTCGCCCGAGAGCCCGGTGCCCGACAGGTTTTGACGCGGGCCGTGCAGGCCGAGGAATAGCCGGGCAAAGCGGGGCCGCCCGGCCCGCATCATGCCATCGGCGCGCGTCACGGCCGAAGCGCGGATGCGGATCAGGATCTCGGTGGGACCGGGTGCCGGAATGGGAAGGGTCACCGGGTTCAGCACTTCTGGGGTGCCGTAGTGATTGATGCTCCATGCAGAGAGTGTTGCGGTCATGGTGGACTCCTTTCGGTTCGGTTGCCCTGTCTCTACCGGACCGAATTCCATCCAAATATTGCAATTTATGCACCACTGTGGTTCATAATCGATCCGCATGGTGGATTGGAAATCTCTTCCGGCCTTTTTGGCCGTGGCGCGGGCGGGATCGCTGCGCGGGGCCGCCGAACAGCTGGACGGCACCCACGCGACCGTGCGCCGACAGGTCGAGGGGCTCGAGGCCCAGCTGGGTGTGCAGCTGTTCCGGCGCAGTGCGGGCGGGCTGGAACTGTCGGCGGCGGGCCGCAAGCTGCTGCCGCAGGCACTCGAGGCCGAAGCGTCCTTGCGCCAGGGCTTCAACGCCGTTCGCGGGCTCGATAGTGAGGCGGCGGGTCGCATCCGTCTGTCGGCCGATCCGATGACCGCGCATTTCATGCTGGCGCCGGTTCTGGGCGAATTCCTGTCGCTCTATCCCGACATCCACATCGAAATGAACCTGTCCTACGCCATCGACTCGATCGAAAAGCTTGAGGCCGACGTCTCGATCCGCCATGTGCGCGACCTCACCGGTGATGCCGTGGGGCGCAAGCTTTTTCCGCTGTCGATCGGTGTATTAGCCTCGCGTAGCTATATCGAAAGGCATCGGCACGATGCTGGGCCGCGCGGCGAGGGGCTGACTTGGCTCGGTTACGGTGAGGTGCCGGAATTACAGGCGATGATCGCCGCCTCGCCGTTTCCGCGTGCTGCGGTGCGCCATGCCATCCCGGATCCTGCGATGCATATGCATCTCGCCCGGGCCGGAGCGGGCATGACGTTCCTTGCCGCATGGGTGCAGAGCGTCTTTCCCGAACTTCAACGGGTGCCAGGAACCGAGCTAGACCAAAGCCGCTCGACCTGGGTGCTAATGCATGGCGACCTACGCCGGGTGCGGCGGGTTCGGCTCTTTGTAGATTTCCTCTACGAGAGCCTGCTGGAACGGCGAGCGGATTTCATCGGATAAAAGCTTCTGGGGCTGCGATGCCGATGTCGTCCCGACGCTCGAGCTTCTGGTGACTTTGGTTGCGACCTTGTGGACAAAAATCCATGTGGCGCACCAGAGTGAAATGAACTTAGAGTCTCGGAATCGGGATGGTGCAGTGTCAGGCCCATCCACTCTGTGAATATGCCGTCGGATCAAACCCAATTTGGCGCAAGTCGGCCTACTTCTGTAGGAATCGGCACATTGCTTCGCTGGATCAAATGCGCAACTGCTGGCGGTGTGCAGTTTGTGTGCAACGCAAATTGGAGGTCCTCAAACCGCGCAAAAACAGCCAAAGGCGCAAACGCGGCGAATTCACACTTTGTCCCGCGTCTTGTCAGTCGGTGCGCGGTGCAGCGAACGACGCTCCCGCCCAGACCCACCGTTCATGGATCGTGCGGCGAATATGTCAGGCGAGCCCAATTTGAAAGATGCTGCATGCTGTACGAACGACCGATCTATGAAGCGATTGATAGACGCTATTCTGCACCCGACAGCGACATCGAGGCCACCTCATCATCGCTGGGCAGTTCCCAAGTCGTTTCGATATAGTCAAACATGCCGCGTGTGATTTCCATATGGAAGCTCTCACCTTGGTTCGTGTTGCGCGCTTCAATACGTTTCCACCGCTCTGAAGCATCGACATTCAGGACATGCAGCTTTGCCGTGAACTCAGCCTGTTTCGCGAGTCTGCCATACTTCTGACGGTGTTCTTGCCGCTGAAACCCAAAGTCCAGGATCGACGGAACACCCAACTTGCCAAGCTGCAATGCCATTGCCCACATTTGCGCCTCGCAACGATGGACGCGTGGGAAGATCCATGCGGGGTTCAAAGCGTCCGGTGCATCTTCCCCAAACAAGGATACCATCCATTCATCGATCGAGAATACGACACCTCCGTTGCTGTTGGCCAACGCGCGGGCATATGTCGTTTTGCCCGCGCCCGTTGAGCCGCAAATCAGGTGAATGTGCTGTGTGTCGTCGTCATGCATTGGGAAAATCTTTCTTTAGTTTGGATCAGTTTAGGTCGCTTTTTTCGGCGCAAAGATGCAAGCGATTGCAAAGGCAAGGAAACCTGCTGGACCAAAAAGGAACGTGACGGGAAGGCAGGGCGCGACAAGCCAGAAGCTCAGGCCATCGCGCCTTGACGTTCTGCACATCCAGGCCCCGATCAATAAGTCAAACGCCAGATAATGCACCCACCCTGCCATCATCGCATTGGGGTTCGCAAACAGGTCGATAACTTCGGCGAGACTGCCAAATCCGCCCCCGCCGTTTGATGGAAAAAAGAGAATGAGCGTGACATAGCTCAATGAGAGCAATGTCGGAATGACATAACCAGCAATCAAGTCAGACCAATGTGGAATGAGTGGCGATGCGAGCAAAAGCAGCCAGCCTGCCATCGCAAGTAAACCAGAAATAGAGAAAAAAACCTCAAGGTCCATGACGTCACCCGTTGTTGATCAAAATAATGCGCGCACTAATATTGCGACATACTTGCGTACGCAAGCAATATGTATACAATATCTACATGAATGATTTTTGCCTCACAAATACTCTTCGTCTTCTGCAATCAGCGGATCAGATCAAAGCACGACTTTCGGGCGATTTTGCTTCGGTCCATGGTCTCTCGGTGAACGAGGTTTTTCTCCTCATGCACTTGGAACAAGCGCCTCTACATCGCCTGTCCCGTGTCGAACTTGCAAAGCGGATGCACGTGAGCGCATCGACGGTAACGCGTATGGCCGCCCCCTTAGAGAAAATCGGGGTAGTAGCGCGACAAACGGACGAAAGGGACGCAAGGTTGGCATTTGTAGTCCTGACCGAATCTGGGCTGGAAAAAGTTCACGAGGCGCGTGTCACATTCACAAAACAGGCAGGCTATGTTTTTCGTGACCGCTGGACCGAGGAAGATTTGGAGCAGCTTTCCGGCCTGCTTCATCGCTTGATCGCAGATGCCCCTGGCAATCTGACTTAGAAGTCGGGATTTTTGTATGCTGTCATTGGCGCAGTCGCGGCGTATGCCCAGTTTGTCCGCATCTGTAAATTCGCGCTCCAATCTATGCCGCGCTCTGCATAAATGACCGCTTGCCTCGCTGCGCCGCAGTGAAGGTTCTTTCGCTCGTCCGGCATTTTTCTTGCTGCGCGCGCGCGCAGCACAAAATCACAATGACTGGGTTGGGCTCTTTGCCGACTTTCGCCGCGATTGCACATCGAAAAAGCTGGGTCGGAGCCCTGAGCGTCCGCTTTCTTCAAATTGCCCAGTTTAGTTTGCGGGCGCAGCGAAGGTACGCAATCCGCCCAAGGATTCGTTTGGCCATGTCCGCTTTAGGCTGACAGCGGTCATCGGGGCCACCCCTCTGGGGCGATGATGGCCCAGTATCGAGTGCTGCACCGCCGCAAGTCAGCTTTGAGCCCACACCAGACGTGTCTATTTTATGCTGCATGCGCTCGCAGCGCGAAGTTTTTCGCGACTGATAAGATTTCGATGTCGCAACGCGGCGTGAAAACCGGCCGTTCATACAAGTTGTAGCGAAGGAAAGACGGTAAAGGATCGAGACGCGGGACGAAAGTGCCGTTCCTTGGAATATCGCAGCGAGCACTGATAGGTTTATCGGACAGCCATGCGAATGGAGCATCAATGCTACAACACCCAGGAACGTTTTCTCACATCGGCCTATCAGTGCCATATGTTCTGGCCCTTCGCTGCTGCCGGCTTTGACAATCGAGGCGGCGGTCAGCCCAGTCTTCCGATCGAAACGGTCAAGCGGCGGCTTTGTTCGCTGAGCTGACATCTCCGAAATCCACAAAGCTGAATCAGATCGCGAAACAGCATCATTCCCTCGCGGGTATTAGCCTCAACTCAGAACATGGTTTGTAGCGGCCAAGCCCTCCGGCGCGGGGCGGTCCAGGGCCTCGCAGATGGAGATCTCGATTGTCCGGCACATCGCATCCAGCGCCAGGCCGTTGGGAACCTTGCGAAACGGAAGCTACAATTCGTTGGTCACGGTCTGACGGCTGAAGAAAACATAGGCCACCACAGCCCCAAACACCGGTGCGAACCAATTGGTAGAGTCGATCAGCCCAAATGGGAGCAACCCGCAATAACGGTAGGTCGTTCTGCGGACCAGCAACGAATAGACAAAGGGCAATGGCGTAGTCACGATCAGTTCGCTTCCCGCTTGTGCAAGCGCCAGTGAGGACAATGTTTGCGAAATGGTCATCTGACCGAAACCGCTGATCGCGTCTCGTGCGCCAGTTGCTGCACATCAAACGCAGGGTGTTTGCCTTGCGCGGATTGCACTTCGCCTTGGGTCGCCCCCGTGACCGTCACGCGCGCGCCAGCGTTTGCAAAAAACTATGCGATCCCCTCACCGATGCCAGAAGTGGCACCGGTGACAAGAATATTAGCGTCTTCAAAACATGTATTTGATCAGCACATCTGAGCACGCTATCGAATAAATTGATCTACATAATCGGCGCCGAGCCCGACTGTTTCATAATGCTTGCGGCAAAGTTCGATTTTAGTGAAGACATCCTCATATCCGATGCCTTTGCCCCAAGGATCGACGTAATACATTACGCCCTGAACCTGAAACAGCGTGATCATTTCCTCCACATCGTCAGGCACAATCAGTGTGTGCGTCTCACCGGGAGGTTCGTACACAAACCCGCCTTCACGCGCTTCCCAATCATGCTCGAGATAGTGCCAACGGCCCTTGAGCACCCAACCGTGAACCGCTTGGGGGTGGCGGTGGCGCGACAGAACGCCGGATTTGCGGACGCGCAGCAGGTTCATCCAATACCCTTGGCTGCGGTTAAGGACCAGCGGCCGGAAAGAGACGTTCTCAGCTTGTGGCACCCAGACGCGCTCATCTTCGGGAATGCCATCAGGGATGACGATATCGGGCAAACATTCTGCCGGATTGTCGTACTGATAGGGCATCCGAGGGTCGGTTTCTGTGTCTTCGATGGGCATTGGTTTTCTTTCTTTCAAGGGACAACCTGCGTTAACGCAGGCTTTGACGTTTTGATTTAATTCAAAGATCGGTTAGTTGACTGCTGGGCGTCAGTTGGTCGTCACGCCCAGCCGATAGATGCGGTCGGCAGTGCCTAAGAACAGATCGTTTTGCTCGTCAGCGGAGAGGTCCGCCACTGCCGTCTCATAGGCCGCGTAGTAGGCATCAAAGCTGTTGTAGGCCTTGTCGACGGGGAAGTTGCTGGCGAACATGGCGCGCTTGGGGCCGAAGATGTCGACGATATCGCGGACCATCGATCCCATAGACTGTTGTGTCCAGTTCCAATCCGTCTGCCCCAATCCCGACGCTTTAATCGTAACGTTTTCTCGCTCGGCTAGATTGCGCAGGCCAGCGCGCCAATAGGCAAGCCCCTCGGCACTGCGATCATGCGGCATAGCGCCATGTTCCAAGATGATCTGCGTCTCAGGGAAGGCCGCGGCAAGATCCGCCGCGTCAGCAAGCTGGTGCGGATAGACCAAGAGGTCAAAGGTCAGCCCAAGCCCTTCCAGGCGGCCAAATCCCTCTCGCCACTGCGCGTCGCGCATGAGATCCGCGCGGTCAACAAAGCTGTAAGTAGGGTTCTCGTGGTTGCACAGAATTTGGCGGACGCCCCTGATACGATCGCCATAGGCAAGATGCTGGTCCAGCACCTCTTGGACATTCGGATCCTCTAGTGCCGCATAGACAACGATGGCTTCTGGGCCGCCAAATTCATCGGCCACTTTGGTGATCCACGCGGTTTCTTCCACAGGGACGGACCGGTCATAATGGGCCTCGATATGCACCGAAGCGCGCAGATTGTAGTTCTTCGTGTCGTCGCGGTAATCACTCAGAAGGTAGTCCTTCGAAATGCTCTCGATATCGCCGTAGACACCGCGCGGCATGGGCTTTCGCAACCAATGATACTTGTCCTTTTCCAAGGACCAGATGTGGTGATGTGGGTCGATTATATCCCGTTTTGTCATGTTCAGATCCTTTCAATTGTTTTGTTCGATGCGAGTGTCAGAGCGGTCAACTTATCCCCTCATGGCGTGACGCTCGAATGCGCCCCAAGCGCTGTCTGGAAGTGGTTTGGCAAGGTCGTTCATGTTCCGTTGGAGCTTGTCGACACTGTCGACACCGAGCAACATACTCGCCACCTCTGGTGCTTGAATCGGGAACTGAAGTGCCGCCTGAATGAGACTATGGCCGCGCGTCTGCGCAATATCCTGCATGGCTTCTACGCGTGCTTTGATGTCGGAGTTGGCGGGCTGATAGTCGAAATAGGCCCCGTCCGTCGCCCCCGTCGCCAAGATGCCAGAATTGAAGACCCCACCCGCGATAATCGCCACATCACGGGCTCCGCATTGAGCCACAAGCTCCGCGCCGGACCGATCCAGCAGCGTATAGCGTCCGGCCAAAAGGATGCAGTCCAAATCCGCGCGCGCCATAACGTCGTGGCAGATGGCTACCTCGTTGACTCCAATGCCCCACGCCTTGATCGCGCCACTTGAACGCAACTCGTCCAGCGCCCGAAAGCCACCGCTTTCAAGTTGGCCCATGTAGTGTTCGTTCATTTCGGCAGAATGCGCGAACCGGCCGATATCGTGGACATAGGCCACATCGACTTTCGTCAGCCCCAGACGGGCATAGCTGTCCTCGATGGACCGCATGATCCCGTCATAGGAGTAATCGAATTCCGCCCCGAATTTCAGCGCGTTGACGAAGGTCGCAATATCCGGAGACGAACCGGAGTTCGGTTTGAGCAGTCGCCCCACTTTGGTCGACAAGGTCCAGTCTTCGGCGCTTTTGCCTTGCAAGAAATCCCCGACCCTGCGCTCCGCCAAGCCGTAACCATAAAACGGCGAGGTATCAAAGTAACGAATACCGCTTTGCCAGGCGGCTTCCAAAACCTCCATAGCCTGCTCACGCGGGCTTTCAGCATAGAGCCCGCCCAAGGGGCCGGTGCCCAGACCGATCTGAGATAATTTAAGGCGGCGATTCGCAATGGTGTTGAACTTCATTTGATACCCTCCCTAACCCGACACTGCTGATTTGGCGCGCCGCAATTCGTCCTTGGAATGATGGATATGCTCCATCACCGATTGGCTTATAGCCTTGTAATCGCCAGTGTTTTTGACCTCACCTTTGATGACGAATTCATCCATTACCAAGATCCGATCCGCGAGCGAAATCATTTCGGGCAAATCACTGGTGATCAACAGCACCGCCGTTCCATCATTGGCGAGTTCGTGCAGAAGCTCGTGCAGATAGGCTTTGCTGTTCACATCAATGCCCACTGTGGGCTCATCCACAATCAACACTTCCACACCCGCCGCCAGCCATTTGGCCATGGCGATTTTCTGTTGATTTCCGCCCGAAAGGTTGCCGACCTTTTGGTTCAGCGTGGGCGTTTTCACCGCGAGTTTGTCCAAAAACGGAACTGTCCGTTTCTTGACCCCTGCGCGCGTCAACCATCCCAAACGGTTTGCGGATTTGCGCCAAATCGTGATGCCCGCATTTTCCAAAACGGAATGCTCTAGGATCAGACCCTCATCCTTTCGGTTCTCACTGACGTAGCCAATCTTATGCCGGTGCAGCGCGTCCGTCGGATTGGCAATCTTGACAGTGCGACCGTCCCGCAGAACCTCGCCATCCGTGATCGTCGCGGCCCCCATAATCGCCTTGGCCAACTCTGTACGTCCCGCACCGACCAGCCCGTAAAGGCCGACAATTTCGCAACGTTTGACGTCCAGATTGATATCCTTGTGCCCTTGAGCCGTTGACACATTTATGAGCTCAAGAGCGACCGCTTCCCCCCCTGCCCGACTGTGTCGCGCTTTGGCGGCGCTTTCGTCACGTCCAATCATCAATCGGATCAGGTCATGTCGCTCAAGGTTCTCCATCGCAATATTTTCACCCGCGTTCACCCCGTCGCGCAGCACGCTCACCGTGTCGCAGATCTCCTTCACCTCTTCGAGCTTATGGCTGACAAACAGCATACTCACCCCATCATCACGCAAACGCTGCAGCACATCGAACAAGGCTTTGGATTCCATCGGCGTGAGCGAGGCGGTCGGTTCATCGAGCAGCAACACGCGCGTCTGTTGCGCAAGAGCCTTTGCGATCTCGACCATTTGCATCTGGGCAACGCTGAGACGCGACACCTGTGTCGCCGGGTCGATATCGAGGCCGAGTATATCGAGCCATGGCTTCGCCTGCTCATTGAGGTCCGCATAGTTGATCGGCGTGATCGGGTGGTTGGCGAGCTGGCTCAGGGCCATATTCTCAGCCACCGAAAACCGCGGGATCAGGTTGCGCTCTTGGTGAACGACCCCCACACCTGCGGCGATGGCGTCATGTGGGCGGGTGAAATTCACGGGCTCGGAGCCTGCAAACAATTGCCCTTCATCAGGGCGATACACACCCGTGACCAGTTTGATGAGCGTGGATTTACCGGCCCCGTTTTCCCCCAACAGCGCGTGGATAGACCCCTCGCGCATTTGCATGGAGACGTTTTGCAACGCCTTCACGCCAGGGAAAAACTTGCTCACAGAGCGTGCTTCGAATGCAATATTGGACATGACCTACTCCTGCCCTGCGTGTTTCATTCGCAACTCGCGCCACTGGTTGGCGGTAACAGCTGTCAAAATCATGAGGCCCAGTACGATTTGCACAACGAAGGGATCGATGTTGAACAACACCAACGCCTGCGTGATCTGGGCCACGATGAGGACCCCAAACACGGTCGCGACCGTGCTTACATGTCCTCCGGCGAGGATCGCGCCACCGATAATGGGCGCGGCGAACGACATGAGCAGCCAATCATCGCCAATGGTTGGTTGCCCAAGTTGCAAACGCGCGACCAGCAAGATACCGGCGCAGGCCGCCAGAAGGCCCGAAATTGCGTGAGCAATAACCACGGTTTTGGTTGTGGAAATACCAGAGAGTTCGGCGGAATGGGCATTGCCACCAACCGCAAGAAGCCAACGTCCAACCGGTAACCGATTGAAGAACACCACCAGCAATACGACGACCAAGGCGGCGGGTATGAAGATGACGGGGAACGGTCCAAAGAGGGTCGAGTTGCCAAAGAGCTTCACAGAATCTGGAATTTCATAGAACGGCTGGGCCTGTGTGATCGCAAGGTTGAGGCCTTTGAAAATCGACAAGGTTGCAAGCGTAATCACAAAGGCAGAAATCCCTGTCAGCCCGATGAGCAGACCGTTGAGCAAACCGCCCACCAGCCCGACGCTAAGCGCCATGGCGCCTGCCAAAATCGGTGGGATGCCAAAGACTTCCATCAAGCCGGCGAAGATCACAGCAGCCAATCCACCCAATGCGCCGACCGAGAGGTTCATCTGGCCAATCGCAATAATGACCATCTGCGACAAGGCAATCAACACGTTGATTGAAACAGCTTCCAAAAGCACTTGGATGTTGAATGTGGAGAGGAAAGCCGGATTGAACAGGCTGATGAGCACACCAAGTGAAAGCGCCACGACCATGGGCGTCACCCAGTCGCTTTGTACAAATAGACGAGACATTACTGTGCTCTCCTTTCAAGAAATTTCCGTCGCGCTAGATCAAGAAGCACGGCAAGCAACAGGACTGCGCCGAGGGTGGCTTGAAGCCAAAAATCACCGATTTGCATCAAAAGCAGTCCGTTGCTCAGCACCGTCACGAGGACGGCTCCAAGGAAAGCCCCGACCACCGAAATCTTACCCCCGGTCAGCACTGCGCCCCCGAGAACTGGCCCAAGAAACGCGACGAGCAACCAATCTTGACCTTGCTGGCCGGCCATCGACGGAATAGCCGCCCCATTGCGCGCAACCAACAAGAGCGCAGCAATGGCTGCCAAGCCGCCCGAAAGCGCATGTGCCAGCACAATCATCCTTCCAACACGGACCCCGGAAAGCATCGCGGCCTGCGGCTTCGCGCCTGCCGCCAGCATCTCTTTGCCAACTCGCGTGAAATTATACAAAACGATCAGTGCCGCCGCGACCATCAGCGTTGGCCCAAGCGTCGCGGAAAACCCCATGACCTTCATGCGGCCAAAACTGACGAACGACGCGGGGATGCCACGGTAGGTTTGTGCCTGCGTCAGAAAAATCATGATCCCAAAGAATAAGCTCATGGTCGCCAGCGTCACAATGAAACTATGCAGTCGCGTTTTGACTTCGATCATCCCGTTGATCACACCAAGCAACGCGCCAGTGGCAATCGCTGCGACAAGCGCAAGGGGCCAAGGCAGCGCGATTTCCTGCAATAGCCACCCACACATCATTGCGGAACAGACACCGATAGCGCCCACAGCCAAACTCAATCCACCGGTCGCGATCACAGCCATCATGGAGAACCCAATCATCACATTGATCGCTGCTGCACGGCTCATCGAGTTGAGGTTGAATGATGAAAGGAAGCCGGACGACACGGAATAAAACAGAGTCCCAAACACCACAATCAACAAGAGTAAGCCAAACTCGTTTGTCAGTAGCAGGCGCTTCACATCGAGCCCCCGAACCGGTTTACGAGCGTCAGAAGATACAAGGGACATTTGTTTATCCTAATATTCGGTCTGGAAAGACCGCATGAAAAAGCGTCTGCTCTTTCGTCCACATTGCACAGATAAGGACGGGCACCCAAGCGCCCGCCCTCGTCGACCACTAATTACAGGTCAGGAAATCTGCTTCGACTTTGCGCATCAACTCTTCGGTCATTGCACGATCAACATCTGCACGGGTATCGACATTGCTGGCGTCTACATAGGGCGCACCGGAGTCGATGAAACGCGCCGTCAAAGGATGATCGGCAAATGGCGCATCAGCGCTAACTTCACATCCGTTCAAAAGCTTGTCCGCGGCAAACGCTGCGACGTAGGCTTGACCATATGGGTTTTGCAACATCGAGCCGACGACATAGCCATCGCGGATAGCATCCATCACCACTTCGTCGTGGTCAATCGCCACCATCTTGATACGCTTGTCACCGATGCGACGCATGGCATTTGATGCCACAACCGCTGGCACCCACGCCGTGGTGATCACGCCGTCAATCTCAGAACCATGGGCCGCGAGATAGGCACCGATTTTCTCTTCGGCAGGCTCAGGCGCATCGATATCGGCGATGACTTGGACGATTTCAACGCCAGCCTCAGCGGCGGCCTTCGCCACACCATCAATGCGCAACTGCGTGTTTGGCTCAACCAGCCAACCAGTGAAATGCGCGATCTTTTTTGTACCGGGGCCCATGGCTTCGATCAGGTGCTTTGTCCCTGTGTAGGCCGACGCCCCTGCATCAGATGCCAAGCAGAAAGAAACGTCAGAGGGATCATTCACACAGGCGGAGACAGCGATGACAGGGGCCCCGGTTCCCACTAATTCGTTCAACGTCGGAACGCTGCCAACCGGATCGCCGGGGTGAATGGCAAAGGCGTTGTATCCTTGTGTGACCAAGCTCTCAAGAAGGTCGTTTTGCAGGTTCAATTCCCATTTTTGCGGAAATCTGTAATCCGCAGCGCCAAGGTTAAAGTCTTCTTGCGTGGCTATCGATGCAGGCTCCCAATCCGCGAAGAACGGGTGCGGTCCGCCCGGTACAAGGGCGACTTTGGTCTCAGCTTGAGCGCCAAATGCCACAAGCGCCAGCGTCGCGGCTCCAGTCAAAAGTGTTGTGATGCGTTTCATGTTTTCTCCTCCAAGATATGGCTGTTTTTTCTCGCCGACATAGCCATAAAGTGCGCGGCGAGTTTTCGGTGCAAGATCAACCCAAAGAAACCGTGTTGTGGTCGCGAGCGGACATCCCCAATTTGTTTGTTTTGATCAACGCATTCCTCAGGCGCGCCTCCGTCAGAGGGGGCGTCATATTTGCCGCATACGTATGGGCGAGCGTCGCGGACACAATTCTGTCGAGATCAGCGGCACGCATGTCGCCCTCATACCCGAAATCCGCAAAACAGGTTGGAAGTTTGGTATGGACCAAAACGCCCATCAACTGTTCCAACTCCTGCTGCTGTCGGTTCTCGACCACTGTCTGTACCAGAGCACCAAAGGCGACCATTTCGCCATGTAGCATTTTGCCCATCGATGGGATCGCGGTGATCCCACGGATCAAAGCATGGGCCAAAGACAAGCCGCCGCTTTCAAATCCCAAGCCGCTCAGCAGAACAGTTGCCTCAACAAGTTCCTCAACCTCAGGTGTAATTTCCCTTCTTTTAACAGTATCATAGACCGTCACGGCATGCTTCAAGATCACGTTGTAACATTGATCCGAAAGCATGATCGCTGTTGCAGATGGGAGCGTGCCAAAGAAGTTTACGCCACCCGACGCCGCGCATTGATTGGCCTCCAAGCTTTTGCTAATGGCATCGCCAATGCCCGCGGCAAAAAATCGTACCGGGGCGTTTACGATGATGTCTGTATCGACCACAATTGCTGTCGGATTGAGCTTCAGAAAGTCAATTTGAACGGGCGTTCTGTTTTTATCGTTTATAACAATCAACCGGCTTGTCGGTGCGTCATTGGACGCGACCGTGGGCGCAATCACAACCGAAACATCCAAATGCGCCGCCGCCGCTTTTGCGGCATCAACGGCCTTACCACCACCAAGACCAACAACGACATCCGGCTGATGACTTGCGACCTTCTGATTGCAGTCTGCCACGGTTTCTAGGGTGATTTCACCCGGAAAGGCGACAACGCGCGGCTCGTAACCAAACTGATCAAGGCTCTCGAGCAAAATCGGCAGAGCCACTTTCCTGACAGTTTCATCGCAGAGCAAAACGGGGCGTTTAAAGCCGAGTTCGCTCAAAAGCTGGCCGGTTTGTTTCAGCGCCCCTGGCCCCTGAATATACCGTGACGGGAAACCCATAACCTTGAGCATCAGGATTGACCTTCCGCTGGTGCGCTTGGCACTAATTTGGCTGGATCAAAGGCCGGAACAATCCGAATGTCACGGCGAACCGAGCCGCCGAGTTTCTCCAAGGCTGCCAAGTATCCCGGGCTTTCATAAAGCGCGAGGGCTTCCTCCAAGGAATCCCACTCCAACAACGTCACACGCGCATGCAATCCGGCCTCGTATGTGGCCACGGGTTCGCCGCGTGAAAGGTAGCGCGCGCCAGCTGCAAGAACCGCGGGCGCCGCAAGCGCCGCATAGGCTTTCAATGCTGCCTCGTCTTGTACCTCGTCGTAAAACGCGATGGTGTAAATCTTGCCTGTCAAAGTCTTCCTCCTACTCCGACCGCCCCCTCCTGAATTGCCATCAGGGAGTCGGTGAATAACCAATCACTAATTTTATAAATGACCATTGTCAACAATATCCATAAAAAGAATTTTCGCCACACCGTCGCATGCCGCCTATTCCTCAAGGTTGTGATTTTGCCTTAAGCAAAATATAGAAAACAACGAGTTAACCTCAGAGTGGACGCGGTGCCGATTGTGGAACAAAGCCAAAACCTAGAAGAAAAAACATACAATCTCCTGAGGCAAGCCATTGAAAAAGGTCGATTAAACCCTGGACGCGTGATTGTTGAGACCTCGGTGGCAAAGCTGATTGGGGCGAGCCGAACACCGGTCAAAGCCGCGATTGCGCAGTTGCATTCCGAAGGGTGTCTCACCCGATTTTCGGGGCGCGGCTTTATCGTTCAAACCTCAAACAGCGAGGTCGATCGCCGCCCGATCACCGCCGATACACTCGGATTGGCATCCGATGAAGCAGGTGCTCTCAAGGTACGATCCTCTGAAAAACTCTATGATGAAGTCGAGGCGGAGTTGGTACGCTGCGCCATTCGCGGGCGGCTTCGGATCAATGAATCCGATGCTGCCATGCACTACGGCGTTGGACGAACCGTCATGCATGAGGTGTTGCTTCAAGCGCAGTCAAATGGGTTGGTTATTCGGGATGGAAGTTCCCGGTGGCACACCGTTGCGCTCGACGAAAACCGCATCGCTGCCCTCTACGAATTACGCATGTTGTTGGAACCTGAGGCACTGGTGTTAACCGCCGGAGCCATTGCGCCTTCCAAGCTTGATCTCATTGCATTGCGTTTGACCAGAGCGACCGCGTCTTACCCACATGTTAGTCCTGCCGATCTTTTTAAGATGGAAGAAGATCTTCACATTGATTGCGTGACTGCCTGTCCCAATCAAGAAATTTCAGAGTCCCTGAGACGGACCAATTGTTTGCATTTGGCAAGCCGTTACGTTTTGGGCAATGAAGTTGATCTTCCAAAAGCAGAACCGTTTTTTGAGGAGCACCTGAACATCGTCTTCGCGATGCAAGCCAAAGACTTTAATATTGTAAAAAGCGAGGCTCTTCGCCACCTTCAGATAGCATTGCCCAAAGTTATCGCGCGCGTTCAATCCGCAAAAATGGCATTGGAACCACCAAATTTGCCATTTGTCAGCGACATCAACCCGGCGTCGGCTTAACGGCTTCCCCATTGCAACGGCGGCTCTTTGTTGCTGGAACAATGACAAACTTAACCTCCTTCATATTCAACCCCGAGTTATACTGACTTTGATGTCTGGAGCACGATCCGTGAGCTCAGGCCTTTGTCGACGAATGGCCGCTTTTAGATAGGCCAATTTGCCCTCTCCGAATGACCGCTCTGGCGACAGGCGCTGCAATGCAAAAAGTTTACCGCTGCATATGCGAAAGGATGCCGCGTCAGCGAAGGTAAAAATCCAAGGTCGGCTTTGTCCGCATTGCAGACCTCTGAGTAGTCAAATTGCTGCACAAACGATGAATGACCGCTTTGGAGACGCCGCACCAAAGCTTTCAAACCCAGCGTGAAGGTCCGCTATGGGCCGATAGCGGCAAAGCGGGCGACCAAAATTTCTATCTAAATTCGCATTGTGGGCAACTACAATCATTCGAAGGAATGGTACTACCGGTTTAGATGCATCCCAGCGTCGACCAACAATAGTTCACCGGTCACATGACGAGATGCGTCAGACAGGAAAAACAGAGCTGCATCTGCAATGTCGTCCGGTCCCGAGGCAACGCCCAGTGCCGTCCTGGCCTCGACCGCTTGAACCGTCTGGTTGAACGTATCTTCGTCCATCGCATCTTTGAACCAGCGTGTGCCAATGAAGCCGGGGCAAATGGCGTTGACGCGAATGGCAGGAGCAAGCGCGCGGGCCAGCGAAATCGTCATTGTGTTCAAGGCCCCTTTGGTAGCGGCATAGGCCACGGATGACCCGATCCCCTTGATGCCCGCGATAGAGGATGTGTTCAGGACACTGCTCGCGCGCTGCGTCGTTTCATGCGCCGCCACGAGAAGGGCTTTGGTGGCTTGCAGCATCAGGTAGGGGCCTACCACATTGACTTCGTAGGTGTCCATGAAATCGCCTTTTGTCAGCGCATCCAGATCAGAGTGATCGCGCGCATGGCGGGTGATCCCGGCATTGTTGACCAGAATGTCCAAACGCCCCCGCCGCGCGGCGGCATCTGCCAGTGCCCTGCATCCGTCGGGGTCCGCGACGTTAGCCTTCACGACTTCCACTTGTGACCCGGCCGCTCTACACAGATCAGCGGCCTCTTCTGCTTCTGCCGATGAACGGGAGAAGTTAATGATCACATCTGCGCCACGCTCTGCGAGCTTTACCGCAATTGAGCGGCCAAGGCCCGTGGCCGAACCTGTGACCAAGGCAATACGTCCATCGAGATCAGCCATTACAAATTCTTTCTTTAATCTACTTCGTTAATTCTTGTTCATGATCCGCAAGCGCAACCATCTGTGCCAGCGGCACGTTCGCTTTGATCGCTGCCTCGGTCAATTGCGCCACCGTCCCCGCATCCAGTGGTATCCCGTTGGCATGCCGGTCCCGCGCTGTTTTACGTTCTGGATCGCCAGGGAACTGAACTGCGTCCACACCGGGGGCCGGGGGGGATGATTTGACCCACTCTGCATACCGGTCCATGTCGATACCGAAGGCTTCAGCCATGCCAAAGACATCAGGGTCGATCAAAATCGCCAGCATGTTGTTGGTGATGCTGCTTCGCATTTCGCGTGTCGGCAGATATGCACCTCCACCACTGAACGATCCGCCCAGAATGTCGCCGAGCAGAGCCAGCCCGAAGCCTTTGTGTTGGCCGAATGTCGCCAGTGCCCCCCCCTTGTCATCGAACATCACGGAAGGGTCATTCGTTGGATTGCCTTTGACGTCGATTACCGAGCCATCCGGCACCTCCTTGCCACTCAAATTCGCAACGCGCGCTTTGCCCATCGCGATGGTGCTGGTGGCAATGTCCAGCAAGAACATTGGATTCTTGTCTGTCGCAGGGATTGCCGTGCAATAGGGGTTTGTCACAAACCGTGCCTCGCTGCCGCCAAAGGGTGCCACGATAGGACGGGCAGATTGCACATTTGCGTAGATGATGCAGATAAATCCAGCCTCCGCCGCCATCGCGCCCCAATCACCCAATCGCCCCAAATGAAAGCTGTTGCGCAGCGACAGGATAGCGAAATGGTTGGTCTGTGCGCGCTCGATCGCAAGGTTCATCGCCTGCTCCGCGACGATGTGACCAAAGCCACGTTGACCGTCTACCAGCAAGAAAGGCCCCCTATCCTGAACGATCTCGACGTCCGCCTCCGGTTTCAACTGCTGCGCGAAAATGCCGTCCACATAGGCCGGGATCATGCCCACACCGTGGCTGTCGTGGCCCGTCAGGTTCGCATCCACCAGGCGCTTCGCAACCTTGCTGGATTTAGCTGTATTCCCACTGGCTGAACCCAAAATGGAGCTCGCCAACTTGGTCAAGTTTTCGGCAGATATATTCATTTAAGCTTGCTTCCGTTCGATCATTAGAAATGTAATGCGTGACCTGAGCCCCAAGTTCCCTCCAGCCTTGTGCGGAGTCCTTGGTGTTGAATCTTTGGCGTTAGGCCGCCATCTTGTCCATGGCCTTTCTCTGCAAGAATTCCATCGGCGTCAGGTTTCCCAATGCTGAATGTGGTCGGCGCCAGTTGTAATCCTCCTGCCATTCTTCGAGCGTTTCACGCGCATCGCCTAAGGTACCAAACAGCGTTTCGTTGAGGCATTCATCTCTGAGCTTGCCGTTGAAGCTGTCAATGAAACCGTTCTGCTGAGGCTTTCCAGGCGCAATATAATGCCAGTCGATGCCTGTGTCCTGAACCCACTTCAGGATTGCCATGCTGGTGAACTCAGTGCCGTTGTCCGATACAATCGTCTTTGGCATGCCGCGTTCAGCGATGATCTGATCCAGCTCACGCGCGACCCGTTGACCAGACAGCGACGTGTCCGCCACCAGCACCAAGTTCTCGCGGCTGAAGTCATCGACAACCGCCAAGATGCGGAACCGACGTCCATCTGTCAGCGCGTCAGACACGAAATCCAAGCTCCAGCGTTGGTTTGGGCCATCGGGCAGGACCATCGGCTTTCTCGTGCCCAACGCACGCTTCCTGCCACCTCTGCGACGCACCTGCAGCTTCTCTTCGGTATAGATGCGCCTCACTTTCTTGTGGTTCACCACAAAACCCTCCCGCGCAATCATCACGTGGACACGACGGCACCCAAACCGTCGCCGTTCCCGCGAAACGCGCTTGATAGCATCTCGCAGCTCAGCATCACCACCACGACGCGACAGATAACGCACCGATGACCGATCAACTTGCAGCACATCGCACGCCCGTCGCTGACTGACCTGATGAACTTCCATCAAGTGAACCACAGCTTTCCGCTTCGCCACGGGCGTCACCACTTTTTTGAATTGATGTCTCGCAGCATTGCGTTGTCCAACATCTGTTCGGCCAGTAGCTTCTTCAGCTTACCGTTCTCGTCTTCCAACGCTCGCAGCCGCTTCGCGTCAGACGGCTCCATGCCGCCGTACTTCGATTTGTATTTGTAGAACGTCGCTGAAATGATCCCATGCCGCCGACATACATCGGCAGTCTTCTCGCCAGATTCCTGTTCCTTGATCATCGCTATGATCTGTTCGTCCGTAAATCGCGCCTTCATTTGTCCGTCCTTTTGTTGGGCGGACTCTACACAAATTTGGAGGAGTTTTAGGGGCGCAGGTCATGAGCTTTGCTGCACAAATCGGTATGACGCTGGTCTTTCCTTTCTCCCAGCCGGATCCAGCCTAAGGCAATGGTGTGGGGTATGCCAAGAGCTGTGAAGCCCTTCAGGGCATGCTGTTGCGGCGAACGTCCGCTTCTACTGGCCGCACCGCAGCATTCTGGGGTGGAGGTGAACGGCAGGTTTGGGCCATTCACGGACCTTGTCAATTCATCCTGATGCAGGCCCGTCAGAGGGGCCAGAAGGCATGCAAGTAATCGAGAACTGCTTCGAGACGTTGAAGTGAGGCAGAGAGATAGAATACGCTCGTGCGAGTTACACCGGAGCTTCAAAGCCTTCATCTCGATTGCAGCAACATTTATTCACAAAAAGCCAGAGCCAATGACCCAAAGATTTGGACAGCGCAAAGCAAGGTATACTTCGTTGCAATCTAGCGTATCCAATCGCTTTCAATTTGGCGGGTTTTTAGGCGGGTAAGCCAGTTAAGTTTTGATTTTATACTTTAAAATCAAGTTGTAATGGCGGAGACGAAGGGATTCGAACCCTCGAACGCTTGCACGTTACTCCCTTAGCAGGGGAGCGCCTTCGACCACTCGGCCACGTCTCCGTTGACCCGTTTAGCGGCGGGCTTAAAGGAGGGCAAGGGCTTATTGGCGCATATTTGTAGACTCTTACAGGGTATGCCCACCATAGATCAGGATTGGCGTAATAGGAGTGAACTAGACGCTTGCGAGAGCAGTATGCGTGATCGGCAATCAGGAGAGAGGATAAGCGACCTCTCCACGTCAAGCCACACAGAAGAAATTACTGCAGAGCCTTCGGAAGCTTGGGTAGGCAAGCACCCTTAGCTAAAGCGCTGAACAGTATGGGATGCGCTGCCGAGCCTGAAAGAAGAGACCCCGGCCGGATATGAATCACACGGTTAGATGTCTAGGTGTTGCCCCAAACATGTCTCCACCGAATTCACCAGTCGGATACACATACGTGGCATACGGCTGGAGTCGTGCCAGCCTACCAGCCGGAACACCCGACAAAACTGTCAAAGACAGTTGACGCGCGCATATGTGGCAATAACCAAAGCTGCCGCCGTCTCCTAGAAGTCAGTTATTGAACAAGAAGTGCAGCACATCGCCATCTTTAACCGTATAGCTCTTGCCTTCAGCGCGCATCTTGCCCGCCTCTTTTGCTGGCCCCTCGCCGCCCAGCGACACGAAGTCATCAAAGGCGATTGTCTCGGCGCGGATAAAGCCTTTTTCGAAATCACCGTGGATTACGCCAGCGGCTTTCGGAGCCGACGTGCCTTGTTTGATGGTCCATGCGCGGGCCTCTTTAGGGCCTACGGTGAAATAGGTCTCGAGGTGCAGCAGCTCGTATCCGGCGCGGATCAGACGGTCCAGGCCTGCTTCTTCGAGGTTCATGTCGTCGAGAAACATCTGGGCATCTTCGGCGTCAAGCTGGCTGATCTCTTCTTCGATCTGGGCCGATATAACGACCGCAGAGTTACCCTGTGCAGCAGCCATAACCGCAACGGCATCAGACAAAGCATTGCCCTTGGCCGCGTCGTCTACGCCGACGTTGCAGACATACAGCACAGGCTTGGTCGTCAGCAATTGCAGCATGCGCCATGCTTTGGCGTCATCTTCATCGACCGACACAGTTCGCGCAGGTTTACCCTCTTCGATAGCAGCCTGAGCGGCGGCCAGCAGGCGTTCTTGTTGCACGGCATCTTTGTCGCCGCCCTTGATCTTCCTCACAAGACCAGCACGGCGTTTTTCAATGCTTTCCAGATCAGCAAGCATCAGCTCCGTGTCGATTGTTTCAGCGTCTGCAACGGGGTCGACGCGCCCTTCAACGTGAGTCACGTCACCGTCTTCAAAACAGCGCAGCACATGTGCAATCGCGTCTGTTTCACGGATGTTGGCAAGAAACTGATTGCCCAGGCCTTCACCCTTGGAGGCACCTTTAACAAGGCCCGCGATATCTACAAAGGTCATCCGCGTCGGGATGATCGATTTCGACTTGGCAATCTCGGCCAGTTTATCAAGACGGGCGTCGGGCACAGCGACCTCGCCCACATTCGGCTCAATCGTGCAAAAGGGAAAGTTGGCGGCCTGTGCGGCAGCCGTGCGGGTGAGCGCGTTGAAAAGCGTCGATTTGCCAACGTTCGGCAGACCAACGATACCCATTTTGAAACCCATGATCGTATCCCCTTATGCGTTTGCGCCGTGTTAGGGGAGGCGCGCGTGCTGTGCAAGAGCAAGCCGTATGTGACCAAGTGTCAGAAAACTGAATTTGCCAGTGAAGGATTTTGTGAAATTCCTCCCCCTGCCCCATGCGTTCCGCATTGATTTCCACGCCTGAATTGGGCATTGCAAAATGAACACTTCAAAAAGGCCGCTGTTATGACCCGCATTGACGCAAAATTCGCTGACCTCAAGGCCAAGGGCAAGAAAGCTTTTGTCTCTTACGTGATGGCCGGTGATCCGGATTTTGACCGGTCTTTGGAAATCGTGCGCGGACTGCCGTCCGCCGGTGTGGATATTATTGAACTGGGTTTGCCCTTCACTGATCCAATGGCAGACGGTCCAACCATCCAGCTGGCTGGCCAACGCGCTCTTGACGGGGGAATGACCCTTAAACGGACGCTGCAACTGGCGACCGAGTTTCGCAAGGACGACGATACCACGCCGATCGTGCTGATGGGCTATTACAACCCGATCTACTCCATGGGTGTACCGGCATTTCTGATTGCGGCCAAAGCGGCTGGCATCGACGGGCTGATCGTGGTGGACCTGCCCCCCGAAGAAGACGCCGAGCTTTGCCTGCCTGCACAAGAAGCCGGGTTGAACTTCATCCGGCTAGCAACGCCCACCACGGACGATAACCGCCTCAAGCGCGTGGCCCAAAACACCTCAGGCTTTGTGTATTATGTCTCGATCACCGGTATCACTGGCGCTGCCGAAGCGGACGCAGGCGATGTGTCCCCCGCTGTCGCGCGTATCCGCGAGGCCACAGGCCTGCCCGTGGTCGTAGGCTTTGGCGTGAACACCCCCGAGAAATCCCGCACGATTGCCGAAGTGGCAGACGGCGTGGTTGTAGGGTCAGCCATTGTCAGCCAGATTGCTGCAGGCAAAAGCAACCAAGAGGTGCTGTCATTTGTCAAAGCCCTCGCCGATGGCGCGCATTCAGCCTGAGGGCAAACTGTTGAGCGTCACTGTAAAGGCGTGACGACAGCACTTCATTCATCACGCGGACCGGTCAGGTATGCTCTGAGCAGGCCTGAAACCCTAATAGGGGCCCGCTGTGCGGGACAAACCTGCCGTTCGCTGTCGCGCTGCAGTTTGTACTGAACCTGCATTGAAACCGATTGGGACGGCTGAACAGGAACCTTTGCGGAAAGTGCAAAGCACTGTCTGTGTTTGCGCAAAAGCTGACAGTCACCCACAATTTCAACGCGCTGGTTGTGCTACATTTGCAGATCGAACTCTTAGAATAACGGCACCATGAATGTTGGGTCGAAGACTGAACTCACCCTCATCACGCATACGAAGATATATTCAGATATCCCAACGTGGTTCATGTGCTGAGATGCAAAACACACCCGGCCGCGCATCACGCAAATAGTAAATAATACTTACAATCAATTACTTAATCAAAAATGACAGACGTCAATCAGAAAATGATTGACGTACATCAAACCTGCCGACTACCGTAAACCTAGTGGCGATGATCTGTCGGATTCGCCACAAAGGGAGGAAACATGGCAAGCCCAACGCTCAGCGATGTCGCGCATGCGGCAGGCGTCAGTTACGCCACGGCCGATCGCGTGATTAACAATCGCGGGAACGTCGCGCCGAAGTCGATCGCCAAGGTGAACGACGCCGTCGCGCAGCTTGGATATGTGCGCAATGTGGCGGCGGCCAACCTGTCGCGCCAGCGGGTCTATCGGCTGGCTTTTTTGATCCCGGGCGCCAGCAAAGCGTTCTTCAGCACGATGCGCGATCACATCCGCCAAACGGCGGAGCACCAAAGCATCGACAGGGTGACCGTGCATGTGGCCGAGGTGTCCGCGTTCTCGGTTGAAGGACTGCAGAGCAGCATTTCCGAGCTGGCCAAGCAGGACATTGACGGTGTCGCCATCGTTGGATTGCAAAGCGAAGCACTCGAGCAACCTTTGGCAGATTTACGCGCGCGCGGGGTGGCGGTGATCGGGCTGGTATCTGACCTGCCCGAGCACGCCCGCTCTGCCTATATCGGGATCGACAATACCATCGCCGGACGGACGGCAGCACGCATGACGGGCATGGCCCATGGCGGTGCAGCAGGAGCGATCCAGACATTTGCCGGGTCTATGGAAGCGCGCGACCACGCCGAGCGACTGCACGGGTTTCACGAGGTGATCGCAGCGGATTTCCCGCAGTTGACCCTGCTCGACCCGATCCTGACGAAAGACGACCCGGCCGTTTTGCGTGCGCAAACCAGCGCGATCCTTGCCAAACACCCCGAGATCACAGCGCTCTACAATGTGGGCGCGGGCAATAGCGGGCTGATTGATGCCATCGGGACTGCGCCGCATGCGCGTCCGTTTTGTGTGGTGCATGAACTCGTCGCGCATTCCCGCACTGCTCTGGCCAATGGCCAGATCGACCTGGTGATCGACCAGCGGCCCGATGTTGAGATCAACCGCGCCTTTGCCGTTTTGCGCGCATTGATTGACGGGCGTGATGTGCCTCCGATGCCCGACCTGATGCCCACGATTTTTGTGCGGGACAATCTTCCCGCCGACCCTCTGACGGACAAGATGAAAGCCCAAACCAAGTGACAGATTTTTTCAAAGATATCGCCCCGCTCTCGTTCCAGCCTGACAGCACGGACTTGGCCTTTCGGCACTACAACCCCGACGAGGTGATCGCGGGCAAGCGCATGGAAGACCATTTGCGGTTTGCGGTGGCCTATTGGCATTCTTTTGCATGGCCTGGCGGCGACCCGTTCGGCGCGGAAACGTTTGAGCGCCCCTGGTTTGGCGAAACGTTGGATCTGGCGAAGCTCAAGGCCGATGTCGCCTTTGAGATGTTTGACCTGCTGAATGTGCCGTTCTTTTGCTGGCACGACGCAGACGTTCGGCCCGAAGGGGATACGTTCGCAGAAAGCCTACGCAACTTCCAAGAAATCATCGACTATTTCGGCGAGAAAATGGAGACCTCGAAGACCAAGCTTCTTTGGGGCACGGCCAACCTGTTTTCTCACCGTCGTTTCATGTCTGGTGCCGCAACGAACCCGGACCCCGACATCTTTGCCTGGTCTGCCGCGACCGTGAAGAACTGCATGGATGCGACGCAAAAGCTGGGCGGCGAAAACTATGTGCTTTGGGGCGGGCGCGAGGGCTATGAAACCCTGCTGAACACCGACCTTGCGCGCGAACGCCAGCAGGCGGGCCGCTTCTTGCAGATGGCCGTGGAATACAAGCACAAGATCGGGTTCAAAGGCGCCATACTGGTCGAGCCAAAGCCGCAGGAACCCTCCAAGCATCAGTATGATTTTGACGTGGCTACGGTCTATGGCTTCCTCAAGGAGTTCGGGCTCGAGGGCGAAGTGCAGATGAATATCGAGCAGGGCCATGCGATTTTGGCGGGCCATTCCTTCGAGCATGAGCTGGCGCTGGCGGCGTCTTTGGGCATCTTTGGCTCCCTTGACATGAACCGCAACGACTACCAGTCGGGCTGGGACACGGACCAGTTCCCCAACAACGTCCCCGAGGTCGCGCTGGCCTATTACGAGGTGCTCAAGGCGGGCGGTTTCACCAAGGGCGGCACCAATTTCGACGCCAAGCTGCGCCGCCAATCGCTCGATCCCCTTGATCTGATCGCGTCGCACGCCGGTGCAATGGATGTCTGCGCGCGCGGTTTCAAAGCGGCTCATGCCATGCTGGAAGACGGCACGTTGGAGGCAATGCGGGCCGCGCGTTATGCAGGTTGGGACAGTGCCGGTGGCAAGGCGCTTTTGGAAAGCGATTTTACATCCATCGCCGCAAACGTCGAGGCAAGCGACATGGCTCCGCAGCCCCGCTCGGGTCGTCAGGAAATCTTGGAAAATATCGTTAATCGCTTCGTCTAAGAGGCAGGGAGGAAGACAATGAAAACCATCAAAGGACCAGCGCTGTTCTTGGCCCAATTTGCCAGTGACGATGCGCCGTTTAATTCTTGGGACAGTATCACAAAATGGGCTGCTGACTGTGGCTACAAGGGTGTACAAGTGCCCAGCTGGGACGGCCGTCTGATTGATCTGGACAAGGCCGCGTCCAGCAAGAACTACTGCGACGAATTCAAAGGCAAGGCGTTGGAAAACGGCGTCGAAGTCACCGAACTGTCGACCCATTTGCAAGGTCAACTGGTCGCCGTTCACCCCGCCTATGACACTGCCTTTGACGGGTTCGCGAACCCTTCTGTGCGCGGCAATCCTCAGGCCCGTCAGGAATGGGCCGTAGACCAAGTGATGAAGGCAATCTCCGCGTCAAACAACATGGGCATCAAGAACCATGTGTCATTTTCGGGCGCGCTGGCCTGGCCCTATATCTACCCATGGCCACAGCGTCCCGCGGGCCTTATTGAAACCGCGTTTGACGAATTGGCCCGCCGCTGGCGGCCCATTCTGGATCACGCCGAGGACAATGACGTCAACATTTGCTACGAAATCCACCCAGGTGAAGACCTGCACGACGGCGTCACGTTTGAGATGTTCTTAGAGCGTGTGGACAATCATGCGCGGTGCAACATGCTTTATGATCCGAGCCACTATATCCTGCAATGTCTTGATTATCTTGACAATATCGACATCTACAAAGACCGCATCAAGATGTTCCACGTCAAGGATGCTGAATTTAATCCGACCGGGCGGCAGGGCGTCTATTCCGGCTATCAACCGTGGGTCGACCGCGCAGGCCGGTTTCGTTCGCTGGGCGATGGTCAGGTCGATTTCGGGGCAGTGTTCTCAAAAATGGCGGCCAATGACTTTGACGGGTGGGCCGTGGTCGAATGGGAATGCTGCCTGAAGCACCCTGAGGACGGAGCGCGCGAGGGCGCGCAGTTCGTCTCTGATCACATCATCCGCGTCACGGAACGCGCCTTCGATGATTTCGCCGATGGCGGCACGGATGACGCGGCAAACCGTAAAATGCTGGGGATCGACTGATGGCACGTATCAGACTTGGCATGGTTGGCGGTGGCAATGACGCGTTCATTGGTGGTGTCCACCGCATTGCATCGCGTATCGACGACCGCTTCGAACTGGTTGCCGGCGCACTGTCATCGACGCCAGAGAAATCCGCGGCAAGCGCTGAGGCGCTGGGGATCGCACGCAGCTACGGAAGCTTTGATGAGATGGCGCAGGCCGAAGCCGCGCGTCCGGACGGGATTGAGGCAGTGTCCATCGTCACGCCCAACCACGTGCATGCGGCGGCGGCGAAAGCCTTTCTCGCGCAGGGCATTCACGTGATCTGTGACAAGCCGCTGACCTCTACCATGGAAGACGCAACCGCGCTGGAACAGGTCGTGGCCGACAGCAAAGCGTTGTTCGTGCTGACGCACAATTACACCGGCTATCCGATGATCCGGCAGGCCCGCGACATGGTGGCCTCCGGCGCTCTGGGCACGATCCGCATCGTGCAGGCAGAATACCCGCAGGATTGGCTGACCAGCCCGCTGGAGAACGAGGGGCTGAAACAAGCCGAATGGCGCACTGACCCCACGCGGTCTGGCACGGGTGGGTCCATCGGCGACATCGGCACGCATGCGCATAACCTCGCGTGTTTTGTCACAGGGCTGCAGGTCGAAAGCCTTGCAGCGGATCTACAGGCCTTCGGGGCCGGACGGACGTTGGATGACAATGCCCATATGTTGCTACGCTTCGCGGGCGGCGCGCGGGGCATGCTATGGTCCAGTCAGGTTGCTCCGGGCAATGAGAACGCTTTGAAGCTGCGTGTGTACGGCGAAAAAGGCGGGTTGGAATGGAATCAGGAAGATCCAAACTACCTGTGGTTCACCCCCCACGGCGAACCCAAGCGCCTGCTGACCCGCAATGGATCGGGTGCAACTGAAGCGTCGCAAGCGGTCAGCCGTATTCCGGGCGGCCATCCCGAAGGCTACCTTGAAGGCTTTGCAACCATCTACAACGAAGCCGCTGATGCCATACGCGCGGTACAAAGCGGCACAGATCGCGCCTCTGCCATGGGCGTCCTGCCCGGCATCACCGCAGGCATGGACGGGATGCGCTTCATCAACGCCTGTGTGACCTCCGCTGCTCAAGACGCGGCATGGACAAACCTATGACATCTCGTCCGGTCGTTGCCCTCAGCTCTGTCAGCAAAAGTTTCGGCCCTGTCGAAGTGCTGCATGGTGTGAACCTCGCACTGCACGCGGGCAGTGTTCACGCGCTGATTGGCGAAAACGGGGCAGGCAAATCCACCACGATGAAGATCCTTGCGGGCTACCAGCCGCCTTCCAAAGGAACTGTTGAGTTGGACGGAACACCTGTCCAATTCGACAGTCTGCAAGACGGTGAGGCCGCCGGGATCGTGATGATCCACCAGGAGTTCAACCTCGCTGAGCAGCTGACCGTGGAGCAAAACATCTTTCTGGGCCGTGAGCTTAAGCGCGGTGTGATGTTGAACAAGGCCGAGATGCGCAAGAGGACGCGGGAATATCTGGCCCGTGTGGCCTGTGATGTGCACCCTGATGCACTTGTGTCCAGCCTGTCCAATTCCGAAAAGCAAATGGTTGAGATCGCCAAGGCCCTGTCGCGCAACGCCAAGGTGCTGATTATGGATGAGCCGACGGCAGTGCTCACAAACCGCGAAACCCAAGTGCTGTTTAAACAGGTCGCAGCCCTGCGCGAGGCAGGTACGGCGATCCTGTTTACGTCACACAAACTCGACGAGGTTGCGGAAATTTCCGACCAGGTGACGATCATGCGCGATGGCGATGTGGTGCACGCTGGGCCGACGTCCGAGATGAGCGAGGACGCCATGGCCACCGCGATGGTTGGGCGCGATGTATCTGATCTCTATCCTGCCAAACCGGGTGTGCCTGCGGATGCGCCGGTGGTGCTGGATGTAAAGGGCCTGCATGTGCCGGGCTTTGCAAGCGATGTATCGTTCTATCTGCGCAAGGGCGAGATTCTGGGCATCGGCGGGCTGATCGGATCGGGCCGTACCGAACTGATGGAAGGCCTCGCAGCACTTCGCCCTGCCACAAGTACTTCTGTGACGATGTTCGACAAACTTGCCAATTTCAAGCGCCCCGGCGACGCGCAAAAGGCCGGGCTGTGCTACCTGACTGAGGATCGCAAGCTGCGCGGGTTGCTGTTGGAACGCGGCATGCGCGAAAATCTGACGCTGGCTAATTTGCACAAGTTTGGCGGCTTTATGCTGGATCGTCGCGCCGAGGAAACGGCGCTGACAGAGGCAATTGCCGAATTCGATATTCGCGCGGGCACCCGCGACGTGGCCGTTGGCAATATGTCCGGCGGCAACCAGCAAAAACTGCTTTTGGCCAAGGTTATGTTGTCGCAGCCGCGCGTGCTGATCGTGGATGAGCCAACCCGCGGTATCGATATTGGCACCAAGCAACAAATCTATGCGTTTTTGCGCGGGCTTGCGGATGCGGGTCACGGAATCATCGTGATCACCTCCGAGATGCCCGAACTGATCGGGCTGGCGGATCGGATCATGGTCATGCGGACAGGCCGCGTTGGCGGCACGCTGGGCGCAGACGAAATCAACGAAGATGCAATCGTGCGCCTGTCCATGGGACTGGGCATGGAACAAGCGCCAAAAGTGGCGTGAGGGAACCAAGATGACTGACACAACCAAACCTCAACCCAGCGGCCTGCGCATGCCGTCGATGTCCGTGCTGGGCCCGATCATTGCACTTCTGGTTTTGCTGGCCATCGGGGCTGCGATGAACTCAAACTTCCTGAGCGCGGCGAACATCACCAACGTTCTGGCGCGCTCAGCCTTTATCGGGATCATCGCGGTTGGGATGACCTTTGTGATCACCGCAGGGGGACTGGATCTGTCGGTAGGGTCGATGGCGGCGTTTATCGCAGGCCTCATGATTTTGGTGATGAATGCGGCGCTTCCCAGCATGGGAATTGGCATTCCGATCATCCTGTTGGGCATGGTGACTGCGATAATCGCCGGCATGCTGGCAGGGCTCCTCAACGGGTTTTTGATTACCACGCTTGGGATCGAGGCCTTTATCGTCACGCTGGGGTCTATGGGCATCTACCGCAGCTTGGTCACCTGGCTGGCCGATGGCGGCACGCTGTCGCTCGATTTCGGGCTGCGCACGTTCTATCGGCCCGTGTATTTCGACGGTATCCTTGGTGTCAGCTGGCCCATCATCGTGTTTGCGCTGGTGGTGATCATAGGTGAATTCATTATGTCGCGTACCGCCTATGGCCGCCACTGCGCAGCGACAGGCTCGAACGAACATGTCGCGCATTATTCCAACGTCAACGTGCGCCGCACACGGCTGATTTCCTACGCCGCACTGGGCATACTGGTGGGTATAGCGACCATCATGTACGTGCCACGCCTTGGCTCTGCATCTGCGTCTACCGGCGTGCTGTGGGAGCTGGAGGCCATCGCCGCCGTAATCATTGGCGGCACCGTCCTCAAGGGCGGGTTTGGCCGGGTCTGGGGCACCGTGATCGGTGTCCTGATCCTCAGCCTGATCGGCAACATTCTCAATCTGACCGACTTTGTTTCGCCTTATCTGAACGGCGCAATCCAAGGGATCATCATTATTCTCGCTGTGATCCTGCAGCGCGAACGTAAGACTGCAAATTAAGCAGAAAACAACGCTTCATGGGAGGAGCAAAAATGAAATTTACAAAAACATTCATCGCGACCGCACTGGCAACTGCCGTTAGTTCAGCCGCTTTCGCGGACGGACATGGGGTCAAGGTGATCGGCGTATCCATTCCAGCCGCGACACACGGCTGGGCCGGTGGCATGAACTTCCACGCCGCAGAAACTGTAAAACGTCTGGAAGAAGTGTATCCGGGTCTTGATTTCGTTCTGGCCACGGCCTCCGATCCGGGCAAGCAGGTCAACGACATCGAAGATATGGTCGCTACACGTAACATCGACGCGCTGGTTGTTCTGCCGTTCGAATCCGATCCGCTGACACCGCCTGTGCAGGCTGTTGCCGACAGCGGCGCGTGGGTGACTGTTGTTGACCGTGGTCTGTCCGTTGCGGGCATCGAAGATCTCTACGTTGCGGGTGACAACACCGGCTTTGGCACCGTGTCTGGTGACTATATGGTCTCCAAGATGCCCGATGGCGGTGACATCGTCGTCTTCCGTGGCATCCCGACCACGATCGACAACGAGCGCGTAGATGCGTTTACAGCCGCGATCGAAGGCTCTGGCATCAACGTTCTGGACATGGAGCACGGCAACTGGAATCGCGACGACAGCTTTACTGTCATGCAGGACTTCTTGTCCAAATATGACAGCATCGATGCGGTTTGGGCCTCCGACGACGATATGGCGATCGGTGTTCTGGCTGCAATCGAAGCGGCTGGCCGCGATGATATCCAGTTCGTTCTAGGTGGCGCCGGCATGAAAGAGATGATCAAACGCACAGCCGATGGCGACGCGATGATCCCTGCGAACGTGACTTACCCGCCGTCCATGATCGCCACCGCGATTGAGCTGACAGCCGTCGGTCTGACCTCCAACGCACCTGTCTCGGGTTCTTTCGTTATCGGCTCCGTGCTGGTCACCCAAGAGAACGCGATGGATTTCTACTATGCTGACAGCCCGTTCTAAGGCCTCATAGGATCCTTCCAAGGCCATCGGCGCACGTCGCCGGTGGCCGTGATTTTTTAACAACAACGAGGCACGCATGACATATCTTGGCTTGGACTTGGGGACCTCCGGGGTCAAAGCGCTGCTGATTGACGAGGCACAGAACAGCCTTGCCGAGGGGCATTTCGGACTGAAAGTCGAACGTCCCTACCCGTTGTGGAGCGAGCAAGACCCGGCCTCTTGGATCACAGCCTGCGACGCTGCAATCGAACAGGTCCGCGCCGCCGCCCCTCATGGTTTCGCCGCCCTAAGCGGCATCGCTGTCTCCGGCCAGATGCACGGAGCGGCCCTGCTGGACGCGCAGGACACACCGCTGCGTCCCGCCATCCTGTGGAATGACGGGCGAGCCCACGCAGAATGCGCCGAGCTTGAAGCCCGCGCCGATTTTCGTGGCATCGGCGGTAACATCGTCATGGCCGGATTCACCGCGCCGAAACTGCGCTGGGTGCAAAAGAACGAGCCCGAGATTTTCGCCAAGACTCGCAAGGTGCTGTTGCCCAAAGATTTCGTAAACCTATGGCTCACTGGCGAGCACGTGTCAGAAATGTCGGATGCCGCAGGCACGCTTTGGCTTGATGTGGCCAAGCGCGATTGGTCGGACGAATTGCTGGCCGCCACGGACCTGAGCCGCGATCACATGCCCCGCTTGGTCGAAGGCAGCGCCCGCGCCGGCGATCTGCGCCCGGAGCTCGCCGCGCGTTGGGGCGTCGGGTCTGTTGCCGTTGGCGGGGGCGCTGGCGACAATGCGGCGACAGCCTGCGGCTTGGGCACGGTGCAGCCCGGCCAAGGGTTCCTGTCGCTTGGCACCTCGGGCGTGCTCTTCACCGTCACAGACACATTCGCCGCAAACACCGACAGCGCGGTTCACAGTTTTTGCCACGCCGTGCCAGACACGTGGCACCAGATGGGGGTGATCCTCTGCGCGACGGACGCGCTGGCGTGGTTCGGGCAGATCACCGGCCAATCGCCCGCCGATTTGACTCGCATGGTGCAAAACGTCACAGCGCCTTCGCCTATCACCTTCCTGCCGTATCTGTCCGGCGAGCGCACCCCGCACAACGCCCCAGAGGCAGCAGGTGCGTTCCACGGTCTGCGCCGCGATCATACCTTGCCTGACATGGTACAAGCTGTGATGGAGGGCGTGGCCTTTGCCTTTGCTGATTGCTGCACGGCACTGGACGCCTGCGGGTCATTGCCGAAATCTGTCACCGTCGCGGGCGGCGGCAGTCAGTCGGGCACGTGGCTGCAAATGCTTGCCGATATCACGGGATTAAGCTTGGAAGTGCCCGGCAGCGGCGCGCAAGGGGCCGCGCTTGGGGCCGCCAGATTGGCCCAGTTGGCCTGCGGCGTTGGCGCTGCACAAGACGTGCTGGCACCCGCGCAAAAAGCCCGTACCTTTGATCCCAACCCTGAGCTGCGCACAGTCTACATGGACAGTTTGCAAAAATACCGGGATGCTTGGACGGCAGTGCCTCAGGTGATTGTTTAATGCATCCTTCGGCAAGACATATTTCTACTTGCGTTTGCCGACTAGGCAAATGTGCCTGCGCACCTTCTCAAGCCACCTTGCACGGTTCAAGGGACGGAATATCGGGTATTTGGCATGTCAGTACTGGATACGGGCGCTGTATGACGCAATGGGTCAGACTGTACCAGAGAACTAGGAAAACCTGCACATGTTTGGTGGGTGTGACATGACACATGCCCTGCAGTGAGGTGTCGATGGTTTGAGAGCACTGCGGACGATAGTCCGCTTTGCACGCTGCGAGCGAAGCATTCAAGATTGCTGTTCGATGTCCGGTTAGGACCGGACAATTCTTGTTGGATTTTCTGTATAAGCAAAATGCTGCATTTCCGAACGTGGGACATTTGGGCTCTTTGTTGGCGTTCGCCGCTTCTGCGCGAGTGGCCGCTTTCTGTTGGAACCCCCACAAACGCTTCACTTCAGTGATCAAATTGCCGTCGGAATCGCTCTGTCAAAAAGCACTCTGGTCCCTGATCGCCCGGTTCAGGAAACCCCAAAAAATATCAACGGCGTTGGAGTTTGAGGAGCCTGATCTTTTTACCAAGTGAATTTGCCGCTCTGTCGTCGGCCTAAGTGGCTTAACCGTTACGCCTTGGAACGTGTCGGGCAAAGAAAGAGAGGTCACAATCGCAACGCCCATTCCGGCACCGACCAGCGCGAGGATCGAGTGGGTTTGCTGTATGCGGTGTTTGATATTCGGGGTCACCCCAGACGCTTCGAACCATTCCAGTATGGCGGGTTCACTGCCCGCCAGGGTCATAATAAATGGCGTGCTATCAAGGTCACCGGGTGTAGCGATGGGTCGTGCAGAAATGGCGAACCCCTCAGGCACCAAGGCAACCAATTCATCCGTTGCAATCGGTATCGCATCAAAGCCGTCCACTGGGTCCACAAGTACGGCTATATCTACGTTGCCATTGATGACGTCCGCGCGCGTTCGCTCATCGGAGCCTTCCCCAATACTGACCAAAATTCCCGGGTAGAGCTTTGCAAATTTCGCGAGAAGCGCAGGCAAAATGCGCGATGTCGCGGATGATCCGAACGACCCGATGCGGACCACACCGTCTTTGCCCTGTCTTAATGCCTTCAACCGATCATCCAATGTTCGGATTGACCGATCAATTTCTGTCGCGTGTGCCGCCACTAACAAGCCCTCTTCGGTCAAGGTGAGCGGTCGAGCATCACGGCATAATAACTTCAATCCAATGGCTTTTTCGTATTTGCCAATCGCCCGACTGACTGCGGATTGCGTAACGCCCAACGCATTTGCAGTTTGCGAGACGCTGCCTGTCTCATGAATGCTTTGCAAAGCACGCAACACAGTTAGGGAAGGTTCTGCCGTCATGGACTATGACTATTAGTCACTTTGTTTTGCCGTGCAATGCCTCTAGGAAATAATGAACGCAAAATCAGGGGGGCGAAATGCCAGACCAAGCCAACGGGAACGCCACACGTCCCGACACAATCAGCAAACCATCGGCTTGGTTGGGGGCTGACATGGCGCACAATCCCGATGCGTGGCTATATCAGCTAACCGCAGACGATGTGCGCGATCTTGAAGCCGCAGCAACCCATTTCCAAAGCCTTGGGCTGGATGTTGGTGAAATCAGCAAAGAGACTTTCCCCCTGGCCACGTTTGGCGAACATATCTCAGGGCTCAAGCACACTTTGCTGTCTGGCGTTGGACTTGAGGTTCTGCGCGGCCTTCCTGTCGACACCTATTCGCAAGCATTTGCCGCGACGATTTTTTGCGGTATCGGCGCGCACATCGGCAGTGCCCGATCACAAAATGCAGATGGGCATATTTTGGGCCACGTGCGGGACATCGGTGCTGATGCGAACGATCCTAACAGTCGCATCTATCAAACCTGCGAACGTCAAACCTTTCATACCGATAGTGCGGATGTCGTTGGCTTGCTGTGTATCCGTGAAGCGAAGGAAGGTGGAAAATCCATGCTGGTAAGTGCAGAGTCGATCTACAATCGGATGAAACAGGAACGTCCTGATCTTCTGGAAAAGCTGTTTGACCCGATCGCGACGGACCGTCGCGGCGAGATTCCTGATGGTGCTAAACCGTACATGGAAATCCCGGTGCTGAGTTGGCATGAAGGCTACCTGACCGTTTTCTATCAACGTCAATATATTGACAGTGCCCAACGGTTTGAGGGTGCAATGCCATTGACCCCTTTACACATCGAAGCGCTGGATAAGTTTGATGCCCTGGCCAATGATCCCGAGCTTTGCTTCGGTATGCAACTTCAGCCGGGGGATATGCAGTTTGTCTACAACCACTCACAACTTCACGACCGATCAGGTTTCCTCGATTGGCCGGCCCCCAACCAACGGCGTCACTTGATGCGTTTGTGGCTCTCGATCAAAGGTGATCGCCCTCTGCCCGAATGCTTCAAGGAGCGATATGGCACAATCGAGATTGGGAACCGGGGTGGGATCATCACGAACCGCACTCGGCTCCACGCCCCGCTTGACTAACTCTCATCGAGCTTGCGATCTGAGATAGCCGACATTCGCCACATTGCAGAGAACCTGTTGCTTTGGGCTTATTCTGTTGAAAATGCATGAAAGGGGATTGGCTCTGAACTGCTGATCAGAATGCTGTTGGTCGGTTATTGCTTCGGTATCAGATCAGAGCAGTGGTTGTGTGAGGAGGTGCAGCTGAATCTGGGGTATCGCTGCAACTGCCCAAAACCTCTGCAAATTAGCCAAGATCTTTCCTGCATACGCAAAACTCCGCCCGAACTCCATTATTGTCTGAAGCCCCTACTTTGGAAATAAATTGCACCGTTGATCTGCACGGCGTAAATTGGTAAGGAAACATGACCAATAATACTGGAAAGCTGTCATGCCCGTCATCACCAATATCGACGATCTCAAACGCCTTCACCGCCGCCGCGTCCCAAAGATGTTCTATGACTATGCGGAAAGTGGCAGTTGGACCGAGCAGACTTTCCGGGAAAACACCTCGGATTTTGACCAGATCCGCCTGCGTCAGCGCGTGGCCGTTGATATGTCAGGGCGCAGCACTGCGACAAAGATGATCGGTGAAGATGTCGCGATGCCGGTGGCGCTGGCCCCTGTTGGCCTGACCGGCATGCAGCACGCAGATGGTGAGATGAAGGCAGCACGCGCGGCAGAAGCTTTCGGTGTTCCCTTCACGCTGTCCACGATGTCCATCAACTCCATAGAGGATGTGGCCTCTGCGACGAACAAGCCCTTCTGGTTCCAGCTTTATACTATGCGCGACGAAGATTACGTCAGCCGCCTGATCGAGCGGGCCCGCGCTGCGAAATGTTCGGCGCTGGTGATCACTCTGGATCTGCAAATCCTTGGACAGCGACACAAAGACATCAAGAACGGCCTGACCGCTCCGCCAAAACTGACCCCTTCAACCATCGCCAATCTGATGACGAAATGGCGCTGGGGCATCGATATGCTACAGACCAAGAACCGCCAGTTCGGCAACATCGTAGGCCATGTAGATAATATCTCTGACGCCTCTGACCTAAGCGCTTGGACGGCAGAGCAATTCGACCCCACCCTCGACTGGTCCAAGATCGCCAAGATCAAAGAGCAATGGGGCGGCAAAGTGATTCTGAAGGGCATTCTGGACGCGGAAGATGCTAAAATGGCCATGCAGGTAGGCGCGGATGCCATTATCGTCAGCAACCACGGCGGCCGCCAGCTTGATGGTGCGCTCAGCTCGATCCGTATTTTGCCTTCGATCCTTGATGCGGTTGGTGATCAGGTTGAGGTCCACCTTGATAGCGGCATCCGCTCCGGTCAGGACGTGCTTAAGGCGATGGCGATGGGGGCCAAAGGCACCTACATCGGTCGCGCCTTTATCTATGGCCTTGGTGCGATGGGTCAGGCTGGCGTCACCCGCGCGCTTGAAATCATCCACAAAGAGCTCGACACAACAATGGCCCTGTGCGGCGAAACCCACGTTGAGAAACTGGGCCGCCACAATCTGCTGGTGCCCAAAGGGTTCGAGGGCGACTGGCAGGACTGATGCTCGTCTTTTCCGAGCAGAACCTCGTGCTTCTTTCAGTGCCAAAAACCGGCTCGACCGCGATGGAAGTCGCGCTCAAGCCGTGGGCGGATATCGCATTCTACAAGCACCGCAAGCACACCCCCGTGGGCCGCTACCAGCGCAAGATCGCCCCCTTCCTGCGCGAGGCCTATGGGTTAGAGCCGGAAACCATGGCGGTCATCCGTGCGCCTTTGGAACATCTACGCAGCTGGTATCGCTACCGCGCCCAGACGCTAGAGGTGAATTTCGACGGCTTTGTGCAGGCCGTGCTCTCCCCCTCTCCGCCAGAATGGGCGCGTATCGGGACACAATTCAACTTCCTGACCAACGCCAAAGGTGTGCTCGGGGTGAGCCATCTGTTCGCCTATGAAGCCCAACCAACGCTTCGCGACTGGCTTTGCGCCCGCATGGGCGAGGATATTACGTTCAAACCCCAAAACGTGTCCCCGCCAGCGAACACCGCAATCACCGACCAGACGTTGACCGCATTCAATGAACGCTACGCCAGGGAAATAGACCTGCACGCCCAAGTCACCGCCGCTGGAGGCCATTTAGAAGCAACCCTTTGAGCCCATTCCTATGGGCGACAAATCCCCATCAACAGACAGCGGATGGTCGCCGGTCAAATGTTTGATACAGCTTTCGCAGGCCCCCTCATATTTACTCTTTCCCCGAAAGGGATTCACGGCTATACGCGCGGCTTCACGCGGGGATACAGCCTTGGAGGATTCCCGCCCTAACCTATTGGAGAATTATTATGGCCGGAGAGATCCCAGATCTTGAAGTTCAGGAACGTACGGGGACAGGCAAGGGCGCCGCTCGTCAGGCACGCCGCGATGGCTTGGTCCCTGGTATTGTTTTTGGTGGCGACGTTGACCCACTGCCAATCCAGATGGATTTCAACAAGCTGCTGACCATGCTGCGCAAAGGCCGCTTCAAAGCGACTTTGTTCAACTTGAAAGTCGAAGGCCACGATGACGTTCGCGTTATCTGCCGCGACGTTCAGCGCCACGTTGTAAAAGACCTGCCAACGCACGTCGACTTTATGCGTCTCAAGCGTACAACCAAGATCAACCTCTTCATCAACGTCGAAGTTTCTGGTGAAGAAGAGTGCCCAGGCCTGAAAAAGGGCGGCACGCTGAACTTGGTACGCTCCGAAGTCGAACTGCTGGTAACAGCGGCCGACATTCCAGAGAGCATCGTTGTAGACATCTCCCAGCTGGAGATCGGCGACAACGCGACCATCTCAAACGTCAAACTTCCAGAAGGCTGCAAGCCAGTCATCGACCGTGACTTTGTGATCGCACAGGTTTCTGCACCATCCGGTCTCGTTTCAGCGAATGCTGACGAAGATGAAGCCGAAGATGGCGAAGTAGCAGAGGGCGGCGAAGAGTAATCTTTCCGACCACTGACGCACTGATAGACGGGGTCGCCTTAGGGCGGCCCCGTTTTTCTTGACTGGGATGCGCGCCACTGCCTAACGTTCGGCATGTCTTTGAGATCTTCGCTCAACTTCGGCCCGACATTTGCGCGACTGGAGCGTCAGCCAGTGATATGGATCGCCGTCTTCGCCCCTCTGACGTGGGCCTATATCGCTGCGGCGCTCTATGCTGCGCGCAACGGTTTCGGCCTGTCTTCTGTGATGGGCCTGACTACCGATAGCGCAGAGGCTGTGCTGGTTGATCTTATCACCGCCTGTATACCGTTGCTCTTGGCTCTCACTCTCTATCTACGCCACCTTCGACATCGCAGACGAAACGCGCGGGCGGCCTTTCTCCAACGATACAACAAAGACGCCTTGGTGAAACTGGCGGTCAATCCTTCCCTGATTTACCGCAGACATGCGCAGGACCTTCAGGTTGTATGGAATGCCGATGGACCAGTAACGGATGGTTCCCATTACCCGATCCCCAAGGGAGCGGGCCTTCTGCCTGTCGATCAAGACCAGTTCCTGACCGACGGCACTCCCTGATGGCGAATTACAGCCCCCCTTGCTCGGAACAACGATAATGGGCCTGCCGCGCTAGACCGCCCCCCGCCTGAACGGTATGGTGGCATCAAGCAACGGAGCAGCACATGAAACTGATTGTAGGCCTTGGAAATCCAGGGGCAAAATATGCCCGCAACCGTCACAACATCGGCTTCATGGCCGTAGAGCAGATGGCTGCGGACCACGGTTTTCCGGCGTGGAAAGGCAAACATCAAGGCAGCGTGACCGAAGGCCGCTTTGGCAGCAGCCGTGCAGTCCTGCTGCGCCCTGAAACGTTCATGAACAAATCCGGTGACAGCGTGGCCGCCGCCATGCGCTTTTACAAGCTTGAGCCGGAAGACGTGATTGTTCTGCATGACGAGCTTGACCTCGCGCCAGGCAAGGTCAAATTCAAGATGGGCGGCGGGCATGCGGGCCATAACGGGCTGCGGTCAATCCACAGCCACTTGGGCCCCGACTATGGCCGTGTGCGGCTGGGGATCGGACATCCCGGGCACAAGGACCGCGTGCCCGGCTACGTGCTACACGATTTCGCGAAAGCAGATGCCGATTGGCTGGACGATGTCCTGCGCGGTCTCAGCGATGGCGCGCCTTATCTGGCCGAAGGCGATAATGCCAAATTCATGAATGCCGTAAGCCTGCGCACCGCCCCTGCCCGCCCATCCACGGGCACAAAAGGCCCTGCCAAAGCTGCCGCCCCAACACCCCAAACCCCACAATCCCCACAAACCAAAGAGCTACCGGAGCCGCATGACAAGCAATCGGCCCTGCAAAAACTGATGGAACGTTTCAGGTGACCCTGATTGAGGCATTTCGCCATCAGGCCATTTCCTGTGCGGCCCTTGGCAGCCCTTTTATGGCGCAACTTCTGAATGTCTTGGCTGACAACTGGCCCGCAGACAGCGCGTTAGCCCAGAAATTCGCAGCCTTCGAGGGTGACATCGGCCCCGCAGGTCATTCCCTGCCGCTGCGGACCGCCGCAGGCCTGCACGCACTGGTACTCACCCGTCGGGATCAGGCGTTAATGGCAGTTTACCCGCCGAACCAGACGAACGACACAGCTTTGCGCGATGCCGTCCTGAGTGCGCTTGAAACCCATGCCGCCTTTATGACCGACTGGACAGAAAGCCCGCCCCAAACCAACGAGGTCCGCCGCTCGGCTGCGCTCATCGCTGGCGCGCGGGTCGCTGTATCGCATTTCGATCTGCCGCTACACTTGAGCGAACTTGGTGCAAGCGGCGGGCTTAACCTGATGTGGGACCAATATGCATTAGAGCTGTCCGGCACACGTGTCGGACCGGATATGCCGGTCCTGACGCTGACACCGGATTGGACAGGCGCCATGCCACCGGCGCTGACGCCGCAAATTGCGGCGCGCGCAGGAGTGGACCTCAATCCGCTTGATCCACAGCGCGGCGATCATTTGCTGCGCTTGACCGCCTATTTGTGGCCCGATCAGCCGGAACGTCTGTCACTCACCCGTGCGGCGGCCTCGGTCATGACCGCGCAGATCGACACTGGCGATGCGGTTGACTGGTTGTCACATCGATTGGCCGCGGCACCACAGGGCCACCTGCATCTGATCCAACATTCGGTAGCATGGCAGTATTTTCCCGCAGCGGTGCAAGCCCACGGCACCGCCCTGATTGAGGCCGCAGGCGCGCGCTCCACCGAGGACCGCCCCCTTGCCTGGCTTTCCATGGAAAGCGATGGGGACACAACGGGCGGCAAGGGCGCCGCCCTTATTCTGCGGCTTTGGCCCGGCAACCTTACTCTTGATCTGGGGCGCGCCGACTTTCATGGCCGCTGGGTCGATTGGCGCTATGATAACACGGTACAGCACTGAACTTCTGCTGGCCTGTCATTGACCGGCATGATTGAGTGAACGCAATCAGGCAGGGAGCAAAGCATGCGCACCATCGGTAAGTGGGTCTTTCGAATTTTTATTGTATTTGTTCTGGCCGCTGCCGCCGTTGGGCTTTGGCAGCGCGAACAGATCAAGCGGCTACTGGCCGTTAATTCACTGTTCTCCGAAGAAAAAATCGTCCGCAACTTTTCCCACATGAACGAGGCGTTCCTCACCACACCTATCTCACGCGGTAACGGCCCGACCACCCCGCTGAATTATGGCGCAGATGCACCATTGCCAGCGAAAGTGGCAGAATGGGTTAAAGCGCGCGATGTGACTGCGCTTGTCGTGCTCAAGAACGGGGAAATCGTGCATGAGAGCTATTACAAGGACACCGCCGCTGAAGACCTGCGCATTTCGTGGTCAGTCGCGAAAAGTTATTTATCGGCGTTGATCGGCGTGTTGATGGAAGAAGGGGCAATTGCATCTCTAGATGATCCGGTGACGCAATATGCGCCTGCCCTCAGTGGCGGAGCATACGACAAGGCCAGCGTCCGCAACGTGCTGAACATGGCCAGCGGTGTCGTTTTTGATGAAGATTATCTGGATCCGAAATCTGATATCAATCGCATGGGCCGGGTGTTGGCACTGGGCGGCCGCATGGATGAATTTGCTGCCGATCTGGATGAAACATTTGTCACCCCCGGCGCAGAGTGGAAATATGTCTCCATCGATACGCATGTGCTGTCCATGGTGGTGCGCGGGGCCACCGGCCGCCCGATTGCAGAGCTGCTCAGCGAGAAAATTATCGCGCCGATGGGGCTGGAATATGCGCCCTACTATCTCACAGACGGGTTTGGCACGGCTTTTGTGTTGGGCGGGTTGAACCTGACCACGCGCGACTATGCCCGCATGGGGCAGATGTTCTTGCAGGATGGGTTCTACAACGGTCAGCAGATCGTGCCAAAAGACTGGGTCGCGGCCTCAACCACGGCCTCGGCCCCGACCGCCGCAGGCGAGATCGGCTATGGCTATCAGTGGTGGATTCCGAAAGGTGCCGTACCCGGTGAATTCATGGCCCGCGGGATATATGGCCAATACGTTTACGTTAACCGCGCACGAGGCATTGTGATCGCCACCAACGGAGCAGACCGTAAATTCCGCGAAGAAGGTGTGGCAGATCAGAACGTCGATATTTTCCGCATCATCGCCAACAGCATCTAGGGAGACCACAATGGAACCGGACGACAGCATCAACGTCGAAGGCGGCGAGCTGGCGCTTTGCGGCAGCGATCCCGTAACAGGCTTCTTCAGGGACGGGCATTGCAATACATGCGCCGCAGACCAGGGAAGCCACACCGTTTGCGCAGTGATGACGGCTGAATTCCTCGCCTTTTCGAAATACGTGGGAAATGATCTGTCGACGCCAAATCCGGCCTATGGCTTTGCCGGTCTAAAACCCGGTGACCCATGGTGCCTGTGTGCGGGACGCTTTATGCAAGCCGCCGAAGAAGGCTGTGCGCCGCGGGTCCATCTTGCTGCGACCCACATCCGCGCGTTGGAGATTGTACCATTGGAGGTGCTGCGCACCCATGCGGTGGAGCAAGGCGCATGAGGCAAGCGTTTGTTGCCGGCCTGATAGCCCTGATCGCCGGCGCGGCGACGGCACAAGAGATCAGACCGCAAGAACAGGCACGGCTGGACCGGTTCGAACGGATCGCTGGAACCGCCGTGCTAGAGGCTTTGGCAGGTGGTGCAGCACAGGATGTGACCGCGCTTGCCACTGCGCTGTCTGGCAAGCCGCAGGTCGCCTTTGACCCATCACTTCAGGGTGATTGGCGCTGCCGCACGATGAAGCTTGGTGGCATGTCGGAGCTGGTTGTTTACACCAATTTCACGTGCCGCATGACGCTCGACAATACGGGCGTCACATTTGAAAAGCTCTCCGGATCCCAGCGCACCTCTGGCCGGATCGAGATGCGGGACGGGCGCGCTGTCTATCTGGGGGTTGGCTATGTCTCAAGCGAGGCACCGCAAAACTACGCCGATCTAGACCCGGCTTTTGAGGGCAGTGGCACCATCACCCCGGACGTTGCTGTGTTCGAACGTATATCAGAGACCCGTGCACGGTTGATGTTTCCCGCGCCGGTCAACGAAAGCGATTTCGATATACTCGAACTTACCCGATAAGCAGGGGCACGCGGCCCCTGCCCTAATGGTGTTAGGCGAATTCGCCCATCTCAAAGCCAAGTGCACGGGCAACCGTGAAGATGTCCTTGTCGCCACGGCCACACATGTTCATCACCAGCAGATGATCCTTGGGCAAGGTCGGTGCGATTTTGATTACATGGGCAAGCGCGTGAGACGGCTCAAGGGCGGGAATGATCCCCTCCAGCTCACAGCATTTCTGGAACGCGGCCAGCGCTTCAACATCCGTGATCGACACATATTTCGCGCGACCGATGTCATGCAGCCATGCGTGTTCTGGACCAATACCGGGATAATCGAGACCCGCAGAGATCGAGAAGCCTTCGAGGATCTGGCCATCATCGTCTTGCAGTAGGTATGTCCGGTTGCCGTGCAGCACGCCTGGGCGACCTCCCGTGAGGGAGGCGCAATGCTCCATCTTGGCATTCACACCTTTACCGCCCGCTTCAACACCGATGATGTTGACCTCTTTGTCATCAAGGAAGGGGTAGAACAGGCCCATGGCGTTGGACCCACCACCGATGGCAGCGATCAGGGTGTCGGGTAGACGGCCTTCGGCCTTCTCCATCTGTGTGCGGACTTCCTTGCCAATGATGCTTTGGAAATCGCGGACCATGGCGGGGTACGGGTGCGGGCCAGCCACGGTGCCGATGCAATAGAAAGTGTCGCGCACGTTTGTGACCCAATCGCGCAGTGCATCGTTCATCGCGTCTTTCAGTGTGCCGCGGCCTGACGTGACGGGAATGATCTCGGCGCCCAGCAGGCGCATACGGAAGACGTTAGGGGCCTGACGCTCAACATCATGCGCACCCATGTAGACCACGCATTTGAGACCAAATTTCGCACAGACTGTTGCCGTGGCTACACCGTGCTGACCTGCGCCTGTCTCGGCGATGATACGTTTCTTGCCCATGCGGCGGGCGAGGATGATCTGGCCCAGCACGTTGTTGATTTTATGCGCGCCTGTGTGGTTCAGCTCGTCGCGCTTCATATAAATTTTGGCGCCGCCCAGCTCTTCGGTGAGACGCTCAGCGTGATACAGGGGGCTGGGGCGGCCTACGTAATGCTCCCACAGGTCATCCATTTCGGCCCAAAAGCTGGCATCCGTCTTGGCCTTCTCGTACTCGGCCTGAAGTTCGAGAATCAGGGGCATCAAGGTTTCGGAGACAAAGCGGCCACCAAAATCACCAAAGCGGCCATTTTCATCGGGACCAGTCATGAAACTATTGAAAAGATCGTTTGCCATAGCGCATCTGCCTTTCGGGAAATCTGTTGGCAACAGCAGTATCGCCCAACCGCGCAATGGTAAAGAAGGCATCCCGCCGCATTTCAATGCAGGAGAGCTCAGTCGGCAAGGCCGGAATGGCCTTCAATGGCTGCAGAAGGAATAGATCGTGAAACCACTGTGTGAAAAAGGAGGCCATGAGACATCGGACACAATCAACGCGCCCGCTCCTTGGGTCAATCAGGCGTTAATTGCGGCCCGCACCAGTTCTTTGATCAGCTTGGCGTCCTTCACGCCGGGGCTGCTCTCAACGCCGGAGGACACGTCGACCTGACGCGCACCTGTGCGGCGGATCGCCTCTGCCACGTTGTCCGGCGTAAGCCCACCTGCCAGCATCCAGGGGCTGCGCCATACGCGGCCAGCCAACAGCTGCCAGTCAAAGGCCAATCCGTTACCCCCGGGCAAGTCCGCGCCTTTGGGCGGTTTGGCGTCCACCAGCAACTGATCAGCCACGCCCGCATATAGATCAAGCTGCGAAAGATCAGCACGCTCTCCTACGCCAATCGCCTTCATGACGGGAAGCCCGTAACGCGCCTTGACCTGCGCCACACGCTCGGGGCTTTCAGATCCGTGCAGCTGGAGCATGTCGAGCGGCACAGCCTGCGTGAGCGCATCAAGCATCTCGTCATCCGCGTTCACCGTCAGCGCAACCTTGCACACCCCGACAGGCACGCTAGCTGCAAGAAGTCCTGCACCGTCAAGCGTTAGATGACGCGGAGATTTAGGGAAGAACACAAAGCCCACATAGCGTGCGCCAGCCGTAGCCGCAGCAGCGACATCCGCCTGCGTGCGCAGACCGCAAATCTTTACCGAAACATCGACTGGCATCCGCTTTTAGCTGGCTTGATCCAGCAGAGCGAGGACCTCGTCCTTGCCTTCATGCTTTTGTGCCCGCAGCTTGTCCAACTCACGCTGGAGGCGGCGCATCTCGCGCGCCTGCTTGGCCGCTTCGGCACGTTCGCCATACTCGCGGACCCACTCCCAAACGAACCCGACCAGAAGCCCCGCCAGAATACTGCCTAGGATAACAACAAACAACGGCATCTGGATCGACGGGTTCATCGCAAACAGCCCCGACAGCTCAGTCGGCAATACCTGCAGGGAAACCATCCCCCGGTTAGCCAGAGCAACAGACACCAAAGCCACCGCAAAGATGGCGATACATAGATAGCGGACGTAACGCATTAACTTTTCCCGTTTAGCCGATCACGGAGCAACTTCCCCGTTTTGAAAAACGGTACATGTTTCTCTTCGACATTAACAGTCTCGCCTGTACGTGGATTGCGCCCCACCCGCGAATCCCGCTTCTTGACAGAGAAGGCACCGAAACCGCGCAACTCGACCCTGTCGCCACGCGACATGGCGGTGGTTATCTCGTCGAATATGGTATTCACGATCCGCTCTACATCCCGTTGATACAAATGTGGATTGTCGTCTGCGATCTTCTGGATCAGTTCTGACCGGATCATTTTTTCCCCCGCAGTTTTTTGCGTAATTATATTTCCACTATAGGAAAGAACATACGCTGCGCAAAGTGATTGGATTGGCGCAATATGAGAAATCGGCACGATTAATGGGATAATTTCGGCTAATTTCTGAAACCGGACCCGTTCTGCCAAACATTTCGTCAATATTTCGCGACGTTACGTCACAATTCGTCTGGTGATTCGCAACGATAAAGCCCCACGCATTTCTGCGCGGGGCTCTTGTTTTTGTCCAAAGGTCTAAGCCCTTGGATATCAGTCGTCGGTGGTCTTCAGCGCTGCGCCGAGGATATCGCCAAGCGATGCACCGGAGTCGGAAGAACCATACTGCTCCACGGCTTCTTTCTCTTCAGCGATTTCACGCGCTTTGATCGAGACGCCAAGACGGTGTGCTTTTGTGTCGACGTTGGTGATGCGAACATCAACTTTGTCGCCAACAGAGAAACGCTCAGGGCGCTGCTCGGCACGGTCACGGGACAGGTCGGAGCGGCGGATGAAGGCTTTCATGCCTTCGTATTCCACTTCGATGCCGCCATCTTCGATGGAGGTCACGGCCACAGTCACAACGGAACCGCGCTTAACGCCGCCCACTGCTTCTGCAAACTTGTCGCCGCCAACACCTTTGATGGAGAGCGAGATACGCTCTTTCTCGACGTCCACTTCGGAGACAACGGCCTGAACCATGTCGCCTTTGCGGTAGTCTTGAATGGCTTCTTCGCCGCGCTGGTCCCATGACAGGTCAGAGAGGTGAACCATACCGTCGATGTCGCCTGGCAGGCCAACAAACAGACCGAATTCGGTGATGTTTTTGACTTCGCCTTCAACTTCGGTGCCTTCAGGGTGTGTTTCTGCAAACACTTCCCATGGGTTGCGCATGGTCTGCTTGAGACCAAGGGAAACGCGACGCTTGGCGCCATCGATTTCCAGAACCATGACTTCGACTTCTTGTGAAGTAGACACGATCTTGCCCGGGTGTACGTTCTTCTTTGTCCAGGACATTTCGGAAACGTGCACGAGGCCTTCTACGCCTGGCTCCAGCTCAACAAAGGCGCCGTAATCGGTGATGTTGGTCACGCGGCCAGTGTGCGAGGATTCCAGTGGGTATTTCGCGGCAACCAGATCCCATGGATCTTCTTGCAGCTGCTTCATACCGAGGGAGATGCGGTGTGTCTCTTTGTTGATCTTGATCACCTGAACCTTGATCGTTTCGCCGATGGCGAGGATCTCGGATGGGTGGTTCACACGGCGCCATGCCATGTCTGTCACGTGCAGCAGGCCGTCTACGCCGCCAAGGTCCACGAACGCACCGTATTCGGTGATGTTCTTGACCACGCCGTCAACTTCCTGACCTTCGGTGAGGTTGCCGATAACTTCGGCACGCTGTTCGGCACGCGATTCTTCGAGGATCGCACGACGCGACACAACGATGTTACCACGGCGACGGTCCATTTTCAGAACCTGGAACGGCTGCTTGAGACCCATCAACGGGCCGGCATCGCGTACGGGGCGCACATCAACCTGAGAGCCGGGCAAGAACGCAACAGCGCCGCCCAGATCAACGGTAAAGCCACCTTTGACGCGGCCAAAGATCGCACCTTCAACGCGCTCTTCTGCGGCGTAGGCTTTCTCCAGACGGTCCCATGCTTCTTCACGGCGTGCCATCTCACGAGAGATAACGGCTTCGCCGCGGCTGTTCTCTACCTGACGCAGGAACACTTCGACTTCGTCGCCGACTGCAACTTTGGGAGCTTCGCCTGGTTCGGCAAATTCTTTCAGCTCGACGCGGCCTTCCATCTTGTAGCCTACGTCGATAATGGCTTGGCCCGCTTCAATCGCGATTACCTTGCCTTTGACAACTGAACCCTCTTCGGGCGTGTCCATTTCGAAGCTTTCGTTCAAGAGTGCTTCAAACTCGTCCATCATATTCGCCATGTAGCGTATCGTATCCTTATTAAGTGTTTTCTGGCCGTGCGGTTGTCTCCGCCGGTCTTGAATGAAAATTGGCCTTCGGGTCGTCAGAGCCGGTCGGGATAAAGAAAGAGGGCCGGAAGACTCCGACCCTGCCTATATATATCACGCCCGGAACCTGTACCTGCCCCTTAGACAAGGGCGCATATAGAAGATTTAAGCGCACGGCGCAAGGGCCGCGAGACCCGTGCGCCCGTATGTTTGGCCATTCTACGCTGACGTCAGAATAATATGCGCACCTCGCGACGGATCAGCGCGCCTGCTGCGTATATGCCATGACTTGCCCGTTGGCAGGACCAATAACCGGAAGCCCTATATGACCCTCACAAGAATTGCCGTGCTTTTTGCACTGACCGCGCTGACGCCGCTGGCCGCCGTCGCGCAACAACAACAACAACAACAACAACCGCCCCGCCCCGACTTGGGCAAGATGGCACGTGGCCTTGGTGTTACCGAGACAGCCTTGAAAGCCTGCATGCCCGCTCCGTCAAAGAGCCAACGACCACAGCGGCCCGACCCCGCCAAAATATCAAGATGCCTGTCAAACGATAACCCGAAGCTAACGGCAGCCAGGGTGGGCGAAGTCCTGAAGGCCAACGGGCCTCAAGGGAAACGCGGCGGTTGACCTACGATAGGTCACCTGAATGGCGGCAATGCACTAGCCGAAGACTATAAAAGAACGGACCATGATGAAGCCCTTTATTATTGCCTTGTTGACAATTGTCTGCGCCGGTTGCGCTGCACGCGATGAAATCGTCATGGTCCCTCCTGTCGACGGGGCTGTCCAGCACACAATACTTTTCGCCACCAACCGCGCGCCCAACGACAAGATGTACAACGAGAGCCGCAGCCTCAGTACGTCCTACGGCAAGGCAACTGTGGCAGTGCCACCGGAACACACAGTCGGCGTCGTTGAATATCCTGCCCATCCTATCGATCCGCAGTCAGAATTCGGCGTCATAAAAGCCGTGACAACACCTGATATGAGGGGGTTCAATGAAATGCTGGCAAAACAGATCGACATCCGCGCCAGCGGTGACCGCTCGGCCATCGTGTATGTGCATGGCTTCAACAGCACATTTGCTGAGGCCCTCTATCTCAACACCCAGTTGATGCATGACTACAAGCGCCGCGAGATTCCGGTCATGTTCAGTTGGCCATCGTCTGGCCAGAGCCTCGCCTACATGCACGACCACGAATCTGTTTTATCTGCTCGCAGCCCGTTAGAAGAATTACTGCAAGCCTTGGAAAATTCGGATTTGGAGAGCTTCACAGTTGTCGCCCACTCAATGGGAAGCCAGTTGGTTATGGAAACCTTGCGCCAACACGCTATCCGCACAGACGGGCGTCATTGGTCAAAGCTGGATGCCGTTGTTCTGATTTCGCCCGACATCGACGTTCAAATTTTTGCACAGCTCAGTAAGGATATGGGAGGCCTGCCCGAGCCCTTCTTTGTGATCGCATCACAAAACGATAAACTGCTCAGCCTGTCGGGCGTTATAAACGGAAGCAAAGCAAGGGTTGGCGGCATTGCCCCCCGACAAGGGCTGCCCGCCGGCGCCGACGCTACGTTGGTCGACGCCAGCTTTGCCACCGATATGTGGTCGAGCAATCATATGACTGCATTTAGATCGCCCGAGATGATCAGCTATCTCAAAGCGTTTGAGACAGAGATGCCAGAGGCCGATTAGGCCTCTGTCGGGCCTCCCGCGTCTTTCCACGCTGCAAAGCCGCCAATGTTGGTCACGTTGGCGTAGCCCATATCTTTAAGCGTCTTACCCGCAAGCGCCGCCTGCCCGCCTGCACCGCAGATCAGATAGATCGCAGCATCTTTCTTGAAGATCGGATTGTACATCTCTTCCTTGGCAGGATCGGCGCGAAATTCGATCATGCCACGCGGCACGCGGTTTGCACCAGCGATGGTGCCACTGCTGGCGATGTCAGCGCTGTCGCGCACATCAATGAACACACCTTGCCCTTCGGCATGTTTTTCAATCGCTTGCTTTGCTTCCATCTTCGGCACGTCGGCATTGGCCGCGTCGAGGTAGTCTTGTGCGGTTTTCATTTTGTTTCCTTTGGTTATCTTTTCTTTGAATTTGAGATGACTTTGCCAATGGAAATTTCAAGCCTTACTCGCGCCAGTGGTCTGCGATCCACTTGGTTGGTAACATAAATCGGCGCAAATGGCGGAAGCGTTTCTTGACGTGGCGCGGCCCCCGTATAGCCCGCATGATATGTTCCCACCGCGAACGATCACCCTCTTCTGGCACCCAGCGTCCCAAAAGCGCGTCTGGCGGATTTGGGGTCGCCGGAAAAATGATCACTCGCGCATCACGGGGCAATCTGGGTGCAATGAAATAATTGAGCGGAAACAACGGCACGCATTGCGTCCGGAAATGCCGGACCCAGGATTTCGGCCAGAATTTGATCCCACCCGGAGCATTACGCGTCACAAACCGCTGTTCGAACGTGTATTTGTCAGCAACCCCCTGCGGATCGGCGCCAAAAACCTCAAGCAGTGGCGCCAGTTTCCCCACCGGAAACCGGAAAATCGAGGTCTGACCAAGCTTTTCAAACGGCGTTGTCGGATTGCGCGCCAGAATGACATCGTCCGGGTCACCATATTCGAAAAAGCCATCAAGGTTTCCTGTGATGACCAGATCAAGATCAAGAAAGAGGACTGGACCATCCACCCCTTCAAGCGTTTTGTTCCACAGCCGCGATTTGGGCCATATCCCTTTGGACTTAGGCATCGAAATATTGCTAGGCGGCAAATCCTGACAGATCACTTCAGGACGGATGCCCTCACGATTGTCCGTAAAGCATGTCAAAGTGAAGTCGCCGCTTATGTTGCGCGCGCACATGCCATATAGCCGGTTAATGTAGGGAGGACCGTATTTCGTGCCCCAGTTAATGCAGATGATCTGCTTTTTCATCTCAGCCATTTGCATTTCCCTAGTTCAAATATTTCTTACATCATACAGAAGCAGTTCAAAGCAGTCGCCCGATTAAACGCGCTTTTCCAGAATTACCGTAATCGCCTGGGCAACGGCCTGTTCTATGGACAAATCAGACGTATCAATCACCACAGCTCCGTCCGCCGGGCGCAACGGTGCCTCGACCCGTTCCATATCGCGCGCGTCACGGGTTTTCACATCCGCAAGCACTGTCTCGTAGCTGTCTGTGATCCCTTTTGCTGCGAGTTCAGCAAAGCGACGCTGCGCGCGCACCTCTGCACTGGCTGTAACAAACAGCTTTGCCGCAGCATCGGGGCAAATCACCGTCCCGATGTCGCGCCCGTCAAGGACTGCACCGCCAGCACGCGTGGCAAAGCTGCGCTGGAAATCCAGCAATGCCGCGCGAACTTCGGATATGACCGCAACCTTGCTTGCCGCCTGCGCCACGGCTGGCGTGCGCAATGTCTCGTCGTCCAGATCATCCGCCATCAGCGTCTGCGCGGCCTCAATCGCATCCATACCAGCCAACACTTTTGCCCCGACAGCACGGTACAAAAGTCCGGTATCCAGATGGGCAAAACCGAAATGCGCGGCAACCGCCTTGGAAACAGTCCCCTTACCCGCCGCTGCGGGTCCGTCGATAGCTACTGTAAAACCGTCATTCATTGCTTCACTCCCCATCGCGGCGCACATCAGCGCCCAAGGCCGCCATCAGCGGCTCGAATATCGGGAAGGATGTCGCAATCGGTCCACCGTCATCAACCTGTACTGGCGCATTGGAAGCCATGCCAAGGATCAGGAACGACATCGCGATCCGGTGATCCAGCTGGCTGGCACAAACTGCGCCGCCTGCGACATTGCCATGCCCTGCGCCGGTCACGATCCACCAATCCTCGCCCTCTTCCACCTCGATACCATTCGCACGCAGCCCCTTGGCCATCGCATCAATCCGGTCGCTTTCCTTCACGCGCAACTCCCGCACGCCGCGCATGACGGTCTGGCCTTTTGCATAGGAGGCCACAACGCTAAGGACCGGATATTCGTCGATCATGCTGGCGGCACGTGCTGCTGGTACTTCGATGCCATGCATGTCCGGAGAGAACCGCGCCCGCAGGTCTGCCACAGGTTCGCCGCCTTCGATCCGTTCGTTTTCATAGACCAGATCCGCGCCCATCTCGCGCAGCGTGGTGAACAGGCCCGCCCGCGTCGGGTTCAAACCAATACCCGGCACCATCACGTCAGAGCCGGGCACAATTAGTGCTGCACAGACAGGAAACGCAGCCGAGCTTGGGTCACGCGGCACTTCGATGTGCTGGGCGCGCAGCTCAGGCTGGCCGGTCAATGTGATCTCACGGCCTTCGTCGGTCTCTCGTACGGAGATTTCCGCACCGAAGCCTTCCAGCATCCGTTCCGTGTGATCGCGTGTGGCTTCTTTCTCGATCACGACCGTTTGGCCGGGTGCATTCAACCCCGCCAACAGCACCGCAGACTTCACCTGCGCCGAAGGTACCGGCACTACATAGCGTACGGCCACAGGTTCCTGCGCGCCCACCAGCGTCATGGGCAAGCGTCCACCTGCGCGGCCCACAGCCTGACACCCGAACAGCGCCAGCGGGTCTGTTACCCGCGCCATGGGGCGCCCATTCAGGCTCGCATCTCCTGAAAACGTTGCTGTAATCGGCTGGGTCGCCATCGCACCCATAATCAGGCGCACACCGGTGCCCGAGTTTCCGCAATCGATCACGCCAGTCGGCTCTGCAAACCCGCCGACACCGACGCCCTGTACAGACCACCGGCCTTCGCCGTGCTCCGTCACCTGCGCACCGAATGCCCGCATCGCCGCGGCTGTATCAAGGACATCCTGCCCTTCCAGCAAACCAGTGATCGTCGTCTCGCCCACACACATCGCCCCAAGGATCAACGAGCGATGCGAAATCGACTTGTCTCCCGGCACATCCGCAGTCCCGCGAAGCGGTCCGCAAGCAGTAGACGTCATTGGAATAGCAACACCGTGGCCCGACATGTTAGCGCCCTCACTTTTCATTCCAGAACCTTCTAGCCCGCAAGCCAATGCAGGTCCATGCCAGCGCTATTTCTTTTGGTCAAAAATATCCTGGGGAGGCTGAGGGGACAAAACCCCTCACAGCTACCCTGCCCTCAAACGCGCCGGAACGTAAGATAATGCGGCACCCGCCCCTCGCGGAGCGCCTTCTGTTCATAGCGCGTTGAAATCCAGTCATCCCACGGCGTGCGCCAATCCTCGGGCCCCTCGGCCAGCCATTCGAATCCAAAGCGCGGAACTTCCTGCAACGTCTGACGCACATAATCCTCAATATCAGTCGCTACGCGAAAAATAGAACCGGGCTTCAGGACGCGGTGCAGCGGCACAAGATGCTCTTCAGTGACAAAGCGGCGGCGATGATGCCGGGTCTTGGGCCACGGGTCAGGATACAACAAAAACGCTTTCGAGATGCTTTCGGCAGGCAGCACGTCAAACATGTCTCGCACATCGCCGGGGTGAACTTTGACGTTCTCCACGCCCGCGCGCCGAATCTTACCCAACAGCATTGCAACGCCGTTGATATACGGCTCACAGCCGATAATTCCGGTGTCGGGGTTCTGCGCGGCCTGATGAACCATATGCTCGCCACCGCCAAAACCGACCTCAAGCCAGACGGGCTTGCCGTCGAACATGGCATCGGTATCCAGCAAGGTGCGTTCGGGATTGCTTTGCCAATCGACCGCTCCGGGCGACAAAGGTGCGAGATCCTCGTCAAGATACCCCTTTTGGGAGTCCTTGAGGTTATGGCCCTTGAGGCGACCATAGAAATTGCGGCGGGGTCTAACTGGCGTGTTCATGCCCGCGCATGTAACGGGGTTGGTCCGTCGCTGCAATACTTGCCAAAGATACCTTTCGTTAACGTTCGTTCGCTTATGCTGACCAAAACCCCAAGGCAGGAGCCGCGTGATGCACCACCCCACCTCGATCAAGCCGACAGCCCTGCAACAGGCTTTAGCCGCGCCGCAATTCGCCAGCATCCTGATTGTGGACGACCAAAAGTTTGACCGCACGCGCCTGAAACGGCTTTGCCACGAGTTCGAATTCACGACCCATGTTGCCGAGGCAGACAGCCTTGAAGCGATGCGTACGACACTGAAAAAAGATCGCTTTGATTTGATATTACTGGACTATCACCTGCCGGACGGCACCGGACTGGACGGTGTCGATCTGATCCAGGCAGATCAAGTCAATCGCACAGCCGCAACTGTCATGATTACCGGGACGGGGCAGAATAACATTGCTGTTCAAGCGCTCAAGCTGGGGTTCAGCGACTATCTGACAAAGGACGAACTTTCAGTTGAAACGCTCAGCCGCGCCGCGATTTCCGCCCTTCAGAAATCACAACTTGCACGCGGGATGGCGGTGTCTGTCGGCATGCGCGATGAAACATTGCAAAGTTTTTCACGCAGATGCGCGCAAGACATCAAGCCGATTGTCAGCCGGATGATGCGGCAGATGCGCATGCTGCGCGATCTCGATAAGCTAAGCGCCGATGACGCGCTTGAGCGTGTCGAACGGATGGAGGGATCGCTGCGCAGGCTATGGTCTTTCCTTGACGATCTCGATGATATGGGCGGCAACAGTATGCCCAACGCGCCCAGTGTGTCGGGCTTGCACGGGCCTCAATCGCTGCCCGCATCAGGGATCAACGCAAGGGTGCCTTCGGACCAGCCAGTGAAACCCCAATCAAGTCAGGTCAAGCCACCATCGGTTTTTCGACGCCGCCCTGATTAAGGCGGCGTCAGCGCTTAGATCGCTTTCTTGATCGCATCAACCAAATCAGTCCGTTCCCAGCTAAAGCCACCATCAGCCTCAGGCGCACGGCCAAAATGGCCGTAAGCCGCTGTGCGTTGATAGATCGGCTTGTTCAGTTCCAGATGGTTGCGGATACCACGCGGCGTAAGATCCATAACGCCGGCGATGGCCCGCTCAATCGCTTCGGGCTCGACCTCACCGGTGCCGAAAGTATCACAATAGATGGAAAGCGGCTTGCTCACGCCGATGGCATAGCTCAGCTGGATTGTGCATTTGGACGCCAGCCCAGAGGCCACGACGTTCTTAGCCAGATAGCGTGCGGCATAGGCCGCGGAACGGTCCACCTTGGTCGGGTCTTTGCCTGAAAATGCGCCGCCGCCGTGGGGTGCGGCACCGCCATAGGTGTCCACGATAATTTTACGCCCCGTCAGGCCTGCATCTCCGTCAGGACCGCCAATCACAAACGTCCCGGTTGGGTTCACCCACCAGTCAGTCGCGTCAGTAATCCAGCCATCTGGCAGAACTTCGCGGATATAGGGTTCAACAATATCGCGGATGTCGGCACTGGTCTGGGATTCATGCGCATGCTGCGTGCTCAGCACGATCGAGGTAACGCCAACGGGTTTGCCGTCTTCATACCGCACTGAAAGCTGGGATTTAGCGTCCGGACGCAAGGTCGGCTCGGTGCCGTCTTTGCGCACCTCGGCCAGACGGCGCAAGATAGCATGGGCATAATGCAACGGCGCCGGCATCAGCTCTTTGGTCTCATCCGTGGCATAGCCAAACATGATGCCCTGATCGCCTGCGCCTTCTTCCTTCTTAGCTGTGGAATCAACGCCTTGCGCGATATGGGCGGATTGCTCGTGCAACAGGTTGGTGATCTCCACCGTCTCATGGTGGAATTTGTCCTGCTCATAGCCAATGTCTTTGATGCAGGCGCGCGCGATCTCTTCGATGCGCCCCATATAGCTGTGCAGCTTGTCCCGATCAGACAGCCCGACCTCTCCGCCAATAACGACGCGATTGGTCGTGGCAAAGGTCTCGGCCGCGACGCGGGCTTCGGGCTCTTCTGCGATGAAGGCATCAAGTACCGCATCGCTGATCCGGTCACAGACTTTATCCGGATGGCCCTCGGAAACAGATTCCGAAGTGAAAATATAAGATTTGCGGGACATGAACGTGCTCCATTGAAATTAACGCACCACGTCAGGAAGCCGTTGTGGTGCAACGCGACAGGATTAAGCTGCTGTGCCTAAAGGGTCAATCGTTATTCGCCCTGCCTGCGTTGAACCGCCACACGCCATAGCACCATAAAACCCAAAACCAGCCCCAGCAACAGCGCCCAAGGCCCGTCCCCCGTCCGGCTATAGAGCGTTGGCAGCAGCGGCTGCGGCAGCGCCGCGTCAATGAACCCCGCCTGACCCATGCCAAGACTTTCCAGCACGCGGCCGTATGGATCAATCATGGCGGAAATACCGGTATTGGCGGCGCGCGCCACTGGCAGGCCTTGCTCAATCGCCCGCATCCGTGTTTGCGCGAGGTGTTGCTGGGGCCCTGCATATGTTCCAAACCACGCGTCATTGGTAGCATGGATAATAAAATCTGGCCGCTCGGGCGCTGCGTTCACATCATGTGCAAACACCGCCTCATAGCAAATCAGCGGCAAGGCGCGGCCGATCGGGCCAAGATCCATCAGCTCAGCGCCCGGCCCTGCACTGAACCCCGCACCATGTTGCGGGGCCATACCGTAGATGCCAAAGCGCGCCGCGAGATCACCCAGAGGGACATATTCGCCGAACGGAACAAGATGGTGCTTGTCATAAGTTTGGGTAATCTCCCCCCGAGCACCCAACAATACCAGCGCGTTGAAATAGCGCTCTCCCTCGCTGCGTTGTGCGCCAAGAACCACCGGCATCCCGCCTGCGGCAAAGCTGATTTCCTCTAGAATGACCTCACTGCGGTTCAAACTCCACGGGATCGCGGTTTCTGGCCAAATGATCGCATCGGGCGCATTGCCCTGCGCAAGCGCTGCGGTGAAGCCTAGCTGGCGATCATAGAAGATGCCGATCTTTTCCGGGTCCCACTTATCACGCTGCGGTGCGTTGGGTTGAACAAGCCTGAGCGTGTGATCTGTCAACGGTGCAGGCCGCGACATCGGGGGCACAAGCACCAGCAGGGCCAGCGGGATCAGATACACAACGCGGCCCATCCAAGACCAACGCGCAAGCGCTGCAATGCCGACCGCAGCCCCGATCACAACCAGATTAAGGCCGTGCGGCCCGATCCATGCAAGCGACTGCCCCAAAAGACTGTCGACCATCGCCTGCGCGGGTGAAGCCCAAGGAAAGCCGGTAAATATGTAGGCGCGTAGCAATTCAATTGCGGCCCAGCAGGGTATCAGCGCCCAAATCCCGCTCGATAACCGCCGCGCGGCCCAGAAGGCCAGGCTCCAGAACAGCGCACCTCCGGCTGCCATCAGGACAACGGCAAATGGCGCCATCCATCCGTGTCTGGCAGCATCCACCATGAAAGGCGAGACAATCCAATGCAACGCGACCGCGAAATAACCAAAGCCAAACGCAAAGCCGGAAACCGCCGCCAACCGCGCGCTTATTGAAGGGTAGCTGAGGTGAACCGCCGCGCCCATGGCCGCGATCATGACCAGCGGCAGATCAAAGGGCGCCTGCCCCAGCGCAGCCAAAGCCCCCAAGATCACAAGCGCAAGAGCCCGCATCAGGCGGGAGCCCCTCCCACGTGAGCGCCGTTCATCCGTACACGTAGCCGTTTGATCCTACGCGGATCTGCGTCCATCACCTCGAACTCTGGGCCGTCCGGGTGCACCACAACTTCTCCGCGTGCAGGCACACGACCTGAAAGCATGAAGACCAGACCGCCCAATGTATCGATCTCTTCTTCGTCCACATCATCATGATCAGTGAGCGACAGGCCGACCTCGTTCTCAAAATCCGCCAATGGTGTTTTCGCAAGCGCCAGATACTGGCCCGGTTTTTCCTCGGACCAATAGACGCCTTCTTCGACGTCGTGTTCGTCTTCGATCTGGCCAATGACCTGTTCGATCAAGTCTTCGATCGTCACCAGCCCGTCTACACCACCATATTCGTCGATCACCAGCGCCATATGACGGCGCTCTGCCTGCATTTTGGTCAGCAACACGCCGATCGTCATTGACGGCGGCACATAAACCAACGGGCGTAACATCTCAGTCAGTTCGAAATTCTTCGGCTTTCCGTTGAAACCGAATTGAAGCGCCAGATCCTTGAGGTGGGCCATGCCGACAGGCGTGTCCAGCGTGCCATCATAAACCGGCAAACGCGTCATGCCGCTTTCTTTGAAAACCGCCACAAGCTCGTCCATTGTCGAGGTCACGCTGACCGCCACAATATCGGCTTTGGGGATCATTACGTCATCCACCCGCATGCGGCGCAGATTGCCCATACCAGTGGTGCCCCGCTCGCTCATCATCGCGGCCGATTGCTTGTTGTCATCGGTGTCTGAGGGGCTGAGCGCGCCAATCACGCGGCTGAAAAATCCGCCTTTGCCGCTTTCTGCATCGCTCTGTAAGCTGGTGTCTTCGGAGGAGAATTGCTCCTGCGCGCTTTGCGCAGCGTTAGATGATCCGTCAGTGTCGCCCATTGGGTCCTGTCTCTGGAAGCGGCGCAATCTGGGCGCCTGTGATCTTGTCGTCGGTATTATATGGGTCATCTAGGCCAAGATTGCCAAGAATTTTCACCTCTAAACCTTCCATAAGCGCCGCATCGCCGTCAGTTTCGTGGTCATAGCCCAACAAATGCAACACACCGTGTACGATAAGGTGGGTTAAATGACCCTCAACAGGCTTGCCTGATTCGACTGCTTCGCGCACGCAGGTGTCATAGCTCAGGGCGATATCGCCCAGCTCTATCATCCCGTCAAAGCCTGTCTCGGGCGCTGGCGGCGCTTTTCCCTCGCTTGGCGGCGCAACCGGTTGAGCCGGCCAACTAAGCACATTTGTGGGCGTGGGTTTACCGCGAAAATCTGCGTTGAGCTCGGCGATACGGGTATCATCACACGCCAGCAGCGTGATCTCGCAGTCATCCGGATCAAGGCCCATATGGTGCAGGGTCGCCGTCACTGCACCATCGGCCAGCGCAGTCAGCGGCAGGGCCTCCCAAATGGGGGCCTCGATCACGATATCAAGTGTATCCACTTCGACCTACCCGTCGCGGCCCAAGGCGCGTTCGGCTTCAACTTCATACGCTTCAATGATGGCGGCAACCAGCGGATGACGTACGACATCTTTCGAGGTGAAGTAATTAAAGCTGATCTTCGGAATTTTGTTAAGCAACCGCTCAGCATCCGCAAGGCCGGACGCCTGCCCGCGCGGCAGGTCAATCTGGGTTCGGTCGCCTGTGATAACCATGCGCGACCCACGCCCCAGACGCGTCAGAAACATCTTCATCTGCATCGTGGTCGCGTTTTGTGCCTCGTCCAGCACAACAAACGCATTCGACAGCGTGCGCCCGCGCATAAAGGCAAGCGGTGCAATCTCGATCGTCTTTTCCTCGCGCAGCTTGGCCAGCTGTTTCCCCGGAAGAAAGTCATTCAACGCATCATAAAGCGGCTGCATGTAGGGGTCGATCTTTTCGTCCTGCGTGCCCGGCAAAAAGCCCAACCGCTCACCCGCCTCGACCGCGGGGCGACTGAGGATAATCTTGTCGACCTTTCCTGACAGGAACATCGACACCCCCACAGCCACAGCAAGATACGTCTTGCCAGTGCCCGCCGGCCCGATGCCAAAGGCCATCTCGTTGTCGAAAAGTGACTGAACGTAGGCTTTCTGTGCCTCGGTACGCGGCTCAACCCGTTTCTTGCGGGTCTGGATTTCGATACCCTGACTGATTGGCATTTCGATCTGGTCACCGTCACGCACGCCCGTGCCTTCACCAGAAGTCCCCATCCGCAGGATCATATCCACATCGGCAGGCTCAACGCCACGCCCGCCCTCAAGCCGCGCATACAGCGCTTGCAAGACCTGCGCCGCACGCTCGGTCGCCACAGCTTCGCCCAGCAGCGTCAGGAAATTGCCGCGCCGCACGATCTGCACATCAAGCGCTTTCTCGATGGCCGCCAAATGCTGGTCAAATGGACCGCACAGATCAATCAGCAAACGGTTGTCGGGGAAATCAAGCACGGGACCGGGCGGGCCAGTCTCAGGCGTGAGCAGATCAGATGGGGGCAAATGCAAGTCCTTTCAGGCGCTGGGAATTGAGAGATAGGGCGTGACCACGGGCATTGCCAGTGGCTGCATAGAAAAAGGGGCCGCAGTGTAAAACACTCCAGCCCCTTTGAAATCGTATCGGATAGGTCAAGATCAGACCGGGTCGCCGATGATGCCTGTGGCACCCTTCTTGAAATCGCCCGCAGTGAACGTAGGATCTGCCACACCGGAACAGACAGGCTTGCCGTATTTGTCCAAGCGCGCGGACAGATAGCCCTCGACACCGTCGTCAATGATCCAGTGGTCACATCCGTTCGGGTCAACCCAAATGCCCGCTTCAAGCTGGCTCAGGTGCTTTTTATCAAGGCCACGGTCAAAGGTTTTATCGGGGCCGTTTTCGGTCATTTGCAGATCTTCGCAGGCCGTAACAAGCGTCGCCAGACCAACAAGCGCAGTGATTTTGAAGAGTTTCATGTGCTTATTCCCTCAACGAATACAAATGATTTCGACGCGGCGGTTCTTTGCCATGCCAGTGGCGGAGCCGTTTGAGGCTGCGGGCATACGCTCGCCGTAGCCACGCACATCCGCGATACGTGCGCCAGCGGACTGGGCCACTTTCGCGACAGAGTTGGCGCGGTTGAGCGACAGGCGCATGTTATATGCATCAGATGCGCGGCTGTCGGTGTGGCCGGTGATGATATAGCTGACAGCCTCGTTTTTCGTAAAGAAATCACGCAGGCGTGCCTGACCGCTTTTAGAAATACGCGCGCTGTTGGTTGCAAAGAACTGATCACTTTGCATCACGCCGCAGACATTGCCGCGGTGACAGACCGGAATGCCCTGACGGTTGGTGTGCGGGCTCATGTAGCCTTCTACGCCGTCATCCATAACCCAGTGCTCGCACCCGTCTGGATCAACCCAGATGGTTGGAATGTACTGGCCTTTATCCTTACCGGCTTGGCTTTTTGTTTGTGCGCTTACCGCAGCACCTTGCAATGCCAGCGTTGCAACAAGCGCGGCACCCGCGGCGATACGGAAGGTTTTAAAAAGTGTGTTTGCCACAGCTCTTTTCCTTATCTTGTTCCCAAGAAGAACCGCCGCACATGACACAACACACGCAACTCTCTTCATATTCCATCAGGTTAGGTAAAATTTACCACGGTGGAAAGGACTATGTAGCAGATATGGTATGTTACTGGCCGAAAAACGCTATTTAGACCCCGATTCGGCAGGCAAAAGGCCTGACGCAGGGTAAATACTTGCCTGCCATTGCAGCAAAATCCAAATTATCTACGGATTCAGTCCGTCGTGTGGGCCCGCAAACTGACAAAACCCCGCACCGATGAACCGGGAAGTTTGCGCTATATCTCGACTGCGGTGAGCGAATTGGTCATCGCACGGGTGACACGCACGCGCACAACATCTCCGATCTGGGCCGTTGCGTCATCGATATGTACCGAGTGCAGATATTCGGATTTGCCCAGCATCTGACCGGAATTACGCCCTGCCTTTTCAACAAGAACCGACACATCCCGACCGACCATGCTTTCCTGAATTTCGCGCTGCTGGCGCGTGATGAGGGCCTGCAAGCGCTGCAGCCGTTCGTCCGCTTCAGCTGGATCAACCTGAGGGCGCGTAGCCGCAGGTGTGCCCGGGCGCGTGGAATATTTGAAGCTGTAGGCATAGCCATACCCAACCTCTTCGACCAGATCCATCGTCGCCTGAAAATCGGCTTCGGTCTCTTCGGGGAAGCCCACGATGAAATCGCCTGACATCATAATGTCAGGACGCACTTCGCGAATACGTTCGATTAGGCGGAGGTAGCTTTCTGCCGTGTGGCTGCGGTTCATCCGCTTTAGAATACGGTCAGAACCGGACTGCACAGGAAGGTGCAGATACGGCATCAACTTTGGCGTGTCAGCGTGGGCGGCAATCAGATCATCGTCCATGTCGTTGGGATGCGATGTTGTATAACGGATACGCTCTAACCCGTCGATCTGGCCCAGCGACCGGATCAGTTGCGCCAACGTCATGCCGCCATGGTAGGCGTTAACGTTTTGGCCCAGCAACGTGACTTCGCGCACGCCCCGCTCAACCAGTTCTTCCGCTTCGCGCAGCACCCGCTCAGCCGGGCGGGACACTTCGGCACCACGGGTATAGGGCACCACACAGAAGGCGCAAAATTTGTCGCAGCCTTCTTGCACGGTCAAAAACGCAGCAGGTGCGCGCAGCGCTTTGGTGCGCCCCTTAAGGTGTTCGAACTTATCTTCTTCGGGGAAATCGGTATCCAGCGCGGTATGGCCTGCGCGCACCCGCGCCTCCATTTGGGGCAAGCGGTGATAGGACTGCGGCCCAACCACCAGATCCACCGCTGGCTGGCGGCGCATAATCTCGGCGCCTTCGGCTTGCGCCACGCACCCCGTTACACCGATCTTGAGATCGGGTTTCAAGTCTTTCAAAGGCTTCATCCGGCCCAGTTCCGAATACACTTTTTCAGCCGCTTTTTCGCGGATGTGGCAGGTATTGAGTAGGATCATATCCGCGTCTTCCGCGGTGTCTGTCTGCACGTATCCCTCAAGGCTCTCGGCCATCCGTTCGCTGTCATAAACGTTCATCTGACAGCCATAGGTCTTGATAAAGAGCTTTTTGGGTGTGTCGGTTTTCGTCTCGGACATGGGATGGACCTGGCGGTTATTATGCGGGAGGGGTTGGAGCGCGGACTATCAGCGCGCGCGACATCTTGCAATGCACGGCGAATTGACCGATTCTACGGCAAAACCCAATGATGCAGGACCTAATGCACTATACCTCGCTTGATCAACTTATCGCGGAAAAGAAATCATCCTTCGCGAAAGGGCCAATTGCGATTGTGTTGGTTGAGGATGATGTAGAGGTCGACACAACCCTGCGGCATCACATCCAGCTGGGCTTTACCCACGTTTTGGTACTGATGCCCGCCCAATTCGACCTGCCACGCGACTTGCAGGAAACCATAGAGCGTGTTGACTATGATTGCTCACGCGAAGGTGCGACAGAAGACGCTGTCAACGCCATCATCGCCGCAGCACCCGGCCAGTGGATATTTTACTGCTACAACGCCGAATATCTTTTCTTCCCGTTCTGCGAAACGCGCGCCATAACGGAAATGCTGGCGTTTCATACGGAAGAGCGTCGTGACGCCATGCTGACATATATCATCGACCTTTATGCAGATGATTTGAACACACACCCCCAAGCTGTTTCGCTGGAGCGCGCGCATCTGGATCGCTCCGGCTATTACGCGCTGGCCCGCCCAGACGCCACGAACGATGCCCACCCGAAAGAGCGGCAGCTGGACTTTTACGGCGGGTTGCGCTGGCGTTTCGAAGAACACGTCCCCCCCGCGCGGCGAAAGATTGACCGCATTGCCATTTTCCGCGCCGCATCAGGCCTGAAGCTGCGGGAGGATCACACGTTCTCTGACGAGGAATACAATACGTACGCCTGCCCGTGGCACCACAACATTACTGCCACGATCTGCTCGTTCCGCACGGCCAAGGCGCTCAAGACCAATCCGGGCAGCAGGTATGAAATTGATACGTTTTCGTGGCACAACTCCGCCCCGTTCGAATGGCACTCGCGGCAATTGCTTGATTTGGGGCTGATGGAACCCGGGCAGTGGTTCTAACCATTAGGGGCCTGAAACGCACATCCTAGCCAGAGACGCCTCGGTTCACCTTGATCTTGCTGGGAGGCAGCCCGCCCTGCGTGCCGGATGTCTGGCCAAGGCTACCGGATGTCCCCAACGTCTTCAACGCCCCCCTCTTTTCGGTGGCAGAAGCATTCGCAGCTTCCGCTTGGGGATCGCTAGACACCGGGGATGCAGCAGCCCGCCGCTCATCGCTCGCGCTGATTATCTTCAACGCAGTGTTCTCGACCATAGCGCGCAGCTGCGGATCGGTCCGCAGCGCCACAACCAAGCAGGCCGTAAGTCCGAATCCGATGATCCTGCCCGCGATACGCGCCTTGCGCGCCCTTGAGCGGCGGCTGACCATCCGCTCTTCGCGGTATGTTTGTGCAAATGTCATTCCGCATGTTTAGGCACAAATCGCGGCGATATTTTGGCACAACCGGAAAAACCACGTGCAGGCCGCGCAAGCAGGCACTAGACCCATGTTTATGAGTGAACCCCAAACCTTCGAGATTTTTCTGGCAACCGTTCCGGGACTGGAGCAATTGCTATGCGACGAAGCCCTTGAATGCGGCTTTGCCGGTGCTGTCGCCGTGCCGGGCGGCGTGACTTTTGAAGGGGGCTGGCACGATGTCTGGCGTGCCAACCTGTGCCTGCGCGGCGCCACGCGCGTGCTGGCCCGTATCGGTGGCTTCTTGGCGTTTCACCTCGCGCAGCTGGACAAACGCTGCCGCAAATTTCCTTTCGGGGACCTGCTGCGCCCCGATGTGCCCTTGCGCGTTCAGGTCACGACGAAAGCGTCCAAAATCTATCACGCAGGCGCGGCCACCCAGCGCGTTGAGACGGCTCTGAAAGACACCCATGGTCTGACACTGGACCCGGAGGCAACGCTGGTCCTGAAAGTGCGCATCGACGACAACAATGTGCTGTTCAGCATCGACACCTCGGGCGAAAGCCTGCACAAGCGCGGCCACAAAGAAGCTGTCGGCAAAGCGCCTATGCGCGAAACGCTTGCCTCTCTGATGCTGCGACAGGCTGGCTACACCGGGAATGAACCCGTCGTAGACCCCATGTGCGGCTCCGGCACGTTCGTTATCGAAGCAGCCGAGATCGCGGCAGGCCTATTGCCCGGCCGCAGCCGCAATTTCGCGTTCGAACAATTGGCCAACTTTGACGCGGCCGCTTTCGAAAAGATGAAAGACATCACGCCAAGGACACCGCCCGCACAGTTCTATGGCTCGGACCGTGATGCCGGCGCGATCCGCATGGCGCAGGCCAATGCGACCCGCGCAGGGGTCGACCACCTCACCCGTTTCGCCAACCACGCCGCCGGAGAGCTGACACCACCCGAAGGGCCAAAGGGTCTGGTGATTGTCAATCCTCCCTACGGTGCGCGCATCGGCAACAAAAAACTGCTCTATCCGCTGTACGGCACGTTGGGCCAAACCATGCTTACCCGCTTCAAGGGCTGGCGCGTGGCACTGGTGACCAGCGAACCTGCACTTGCAAAAGCCACCGCCCTGCCGTGGAAACCTCAAGGCCCAGCCATCGCCCATGGCGGCATGAAGGTCTGGCTTTGGCAGACCCCACCGCTTAGATAAGATACATCACGTCCAAGGATACGCCCCATGACCCATATCAAAGTCGCAAACGTCACATTCGGTAACGACCTCCCCATGGCCCTCATCGGCGGCATGAACGTTCTTGAGAGCCGCGATCTGGCGATGCAGGTTGCCGAAGCTTACGTGGAAGTCACAACAAAGCTAGGCATCCCTTACGTCTTCAAGGCCTCCTTTGACAAAGCGAACCGGTCCTCGATCCACAGCTACCGCGGGCCGGGCATGGAAGAAGGTCTGAAGATCTTTGAAGAAATCAAAGCAACCTTCGGCGTCCCTGTCATCACCGACATTCACACCGAAGCGCAATGCGCGCCCGTGGCCGAGGTGTGCGACATCTTGCAGGTTCCCGCATTCCTTGCACGGCAGACAGACCTGATCGCCGCCGTGGCTGCTACGGGAGCCGTGATCAACGTCAAGAAACCGCAGTTCATCAGTCCACCACAGATGAAGAACATTGTGGAAAAGCTGCGTGAATGCGGCAACGACCAGATCATGCTGTGCGAACGCGGGGCCTGTTTTGGCTACGACAATCTGGTGGTCGATATGCTGGGCATCCGCACCATGCGCGACGTGTCAGGCGATGCGCCCATTATCTTTGATGTCACACACGCGCTACAGATGCGCGATCCCGGTGGTGCCGCCTCCGGTGGCCGCCGCGCACAGGTAGCCGAGCTTGGCCGTGCGGGTCTTGGCGTCGGTCTGGCAGGTTTGTTTCTAGAGGCACACCCCGATCCTGAAAAAGCACTCTGCGACGGACCAAGCGCGCTGCCGCTGGATAAGTTGGAACCCTTCCTGTCTCAAATGAAAGCGGTGGATGATGTGGTGAAATCCCTGCCCGCTCTGGATATCGCATAAAGCCACTCTTTGCGGGTAAGTGTCCGGCGCAATCTGTCGAAAGCATTTGCTAGAAAAATTACCCAGCAACGACCGCTGTGCGGACTTTGTTGCCGTTGCCAATTCTGAACTAGTCGTCTGCTTTCTGCTGAGTTCATATGAAAGGCAAGAAGGCTGAATTGATGTTTGAAGTCGAACCAACAGAAGAAAGTAGCGGAGTTTGTGATTGTTGCGGCAATCAAACCCGAACAGTTTGGGGCTATGTCCATGAAGAAGATGGAGGCACGGTCGCAAGTTACTTCGTTCAATGGACTGTTGGTAAGTCTATTGAGGACCACCCTGCAAATTTCGATTTAATCTATGGAGCTTGGGGTGAGGGAGCCACCAAAAATGATCGATGCGCGATCTCCCTAGTCCACTTCGAGACCGAAGGCGTTCCCGGTGTTTCAGTGATCAATGCAAACGACCGACCAGTCGCGTCTAGCGAACTTGTTGGATCAGCGATGAGTCGTGAAGAACTAGTTGGCACACCTTTAGCTCAGCAGGTGTTCTCAATATTTGATGCAGTAATTATGCAGGATAATCGCTTAAGCTGACATTGGCTGCGATGCAGCAATACGGCAGGAAAGAGCCGATTTTGTTGAAAAAGTCTTCGATTTTGGCGCGTCAGTTTGAGCTACCGCACTGATTTGGTTGAGGTGTCGAAGGCATAGTGGCCGCTTCAGCTTACGGCAGGCTCCATCG